>Ga0265339_10000158_pt1 | contig 56155 bp, 46 predicted proteins | sample 4CB219metaG_FD_202085 | JGI IMG/M metagenome (GOLD analysis project Ga0265339, IMG submission 202085) | Rhizosphere microbial communities from Carex aquatilis grown in University of Washington, Seatle, WA, United States - 4-CB2-19 metaG | ecosystem: Host-associated > Plants > Roots >... | reverse complement strand
GCCGTAGAGCGGTTCGGTGAATGATACCGAGATCACGTCGTCGAGCTTTTTCAGCGCGCGAAAAATCAGCGTACGGTGCGCCCAGGGACAGGCGAGCGAAATATAGAGATGGTACCGGCCGGGTTCGGCCGGAAACCCGCCCTCACCGCTCGGCCCCGGGCTGCCGCCGGCGGTGACGAAATTCCGAAAGCGCGTCGCCGGCCGGATGAAATGACCGTCCTTGGTACGCGAAACATCCTCTTGCCAGGCGCCGTCAACCAATAGGCCCATCACAAATCTCCAAATCGTCCGATCCGATTAGACAACCCGACTGAACATGGGGTCTCGCGCTGGACCGCGGCAAGGGCAAGTGCTACGCGGCGCCGCAATGAACGACCTTGCGCTGACCATTCTGCGGGAAAGTGCGGACGACGCCGAGGCGATCGAGCGCCTGCACGAGCGCACTTTTGGTCCGGGCCGTTATGCCAAGACTGCGTATCGCCTGCGCGAGCAGGTACCGCACAGCGTCGATCTGTCGTTCGCCGCGCGCATTGGCACGCTGTTGGTCGGCTCGGTCTGGCTGTCGCCTATTCGCATCGGCGAGCACAAAGCGCTCCTGCTCGGTCCACTGACCGTCGAACCGGCCTTCCGCGAGCGCGGAATCGGACAGGCGCTGATCGGCCGCGCGCTCAAGGAGGCCACCGCGCAGGGCCATCGTCTCGTGCTGCTGGTGGGCGATGAACCGTATTACGGCAAGGTCGGATTTCGCCGCGTGCCGCCTGGTCGAATCGTCATGCCCGGCCCGGTCGACCCGGCGCGCGTTCTTATTGCCGAACTAGTCGATGGCGCCTTCGAGGGCATCTCAGGGCGTGTGCGCGCGGAGTGGGAAGGCGCGTCTTAGAGTTTCATATTGCTTCATTTTTCCCCGCCTCTTGCCCGGGTAGCTACCGGTGGCTATTGTAGTGATATGAACACGGTATCGATCAAGGACGCCAAAAACCGTCTCACCGAACTCGCTCGGCTCGTTGAGAAAGGCGAGCGAGTGGTGGTCACGCGCAACGGAAAGCCGGTCTTTGATTTGGTCCCACACCGGATCGAGAGGCTGCGTCCGGAAGCCGCCGTAGAATTTCTCAAGAGCCGAGGGATCAAGGAGATTTTTCCTTATGTAGCGCACGATTTTGACGAGCCGCTCCCAGAGGATGTCCTGCTCAAGCCTCTACGCTGAGCAATGCGGCTTCTCCTCGACACTCATATTCTGATCAGGCTGGCGCGGCGCGACTTTGCACAATTCGACTCCGCGATGAACGCCGCGTTGTCTTCGCCGGAGAATTTGCTGTTCGCAAGCGCCGCAAGTTTTTGGGAAATAGCCATCAAGACGCGCTTACAAAAGCTCGATCCAGGTATCGCGCTCGTTGAGCTGCCGGATTTTTTTGAGGCGATAGGTCTGAACCTACTCGCTATCAATCATCGGCATGCGGTGCATGTGATTGACCCTGAACCGCCGACCCGCGATCCTTTCGATCACCTGTTGCTTGCGCAATGCGCGGTGGAAGGCCTGCAATTGGTTACGCACGATCGCGCGCTGAGACGACATCCTTTGGCTTGGACAGCCCAGAAACGCTAAGGGCCTTACCGCCCCTCGCGCGCCCAGGTGCCGGCCAGGCCGCCAAGCAAGAGCAACAGACCAAGCAGGCCGACAAACACCGGCAGCACGCCGATGCCGCGCACCACGCTGGCATCCGTCATCTTCAGGCCGATCCAGCCATCGCCCTGATAGGTATCGCCGGACCGCACGGCGACGACGCGCGGAACCTGCAGCCCGTCGCCGTCATCGAGCCGGCGCGATGAGCCGCCGGTCGCCTTGGCGGTTGGCGCCAGCACGTCGGTGGTCGATGTCACCTCGGCAAATTCCAGCGGATTGGCCGGCCCCACATTGACGAGCGCGTTGAGCTTGCCATCGGTAGCGCGCCACAGGCCCAGTTCGCTGGCCGTGATCGTGCTCTGCCACAGCCCGGGCTGAACGGAATCGAGCTTGACCGTGCGCGTCCCGCCCGATGGCGACGTGACTGTCACGTCGGCGACGTGGTCGGACATGGTCTGCCGCTGCACCACGAGGTTATGTCCATTGACCTTGAGGCGGAGCGCCTCCTCTTCGAGGTCGGGCTCTTTCATCAGCCAGTGCGACAGCCGGCGCAGCAAATCGAGTTGCGGGCCGCCGCCCTGAAAGCCACGCGCCCACAGCCACATCTGATCGGACAAGAGCAGCGCGACGCGGCCTTCGCCCTGACGGCCCAGCACGAGCAGCGGCTTATCGTCGGGGCCCTTCATTATGGTCGTGCCGGTCGTGTTGGCGCTGTCGACGACGCGGAACCATTGGCTCCAGTGCGGCGGATCGGTGTTCGATCCTTCGAGGCCGCGCGTTACCGGATGGCGTTTGCCGAGGTCGGTCAAACGCGGATGAAAGGCCTGGTCGGTCACCTGCCCGCTCGGTTCGGCCGGCAAGATGGAGTCGAGCGGCGTGTGCCAGATACTGAACTGGCTGGCGTAGTCCGGCCCGGCATCGACCAGCACGGCGCCGCCGTCGCGCACATATTGCGCGATGTTGTCGAAATAGAGCATCGGCAGCACGCCCTGGCGCGCATAGCGGTCAAAGATGATGAGCTGGAATTGATTGATCTTCTGCTGGAACAGCTCGCGCGTCGGAAACGCGATCAGCGACAGTTCGTTGATCGGCGTGCCGTCCTGCTTTTCGGGCGGCCGCAGAATGGTGAAATGCACGAGATCGACGGACGGATCGGACTTGAGCAGATTGCGCCAGGTGCGCTCGCCGGGATTGGGCTCGCCGGAGACCAATAGCACACGCAGCTTATCGCGCACGCCGTCGATCGACACTACGGCACGGTTGTTCACTGTCGTCAGCTCGCCGCCGGGCAGCGGCGCCGCTTCGATCTCGACGATGTTCTGTCCTTCGTGCGGGATTGGAATTTCGACCTTTTGCGGCGCGCCGACCGGAACGCGCTCGGTCTGCAGCACGGTACCGTCGCGGCGCACCGTGACCTCGGCACTGGTTTCGCTGGCACCGTGATCCTCGACCCGATAAGTGATGGTTTGCGACTGACCGACGATCCCGAAGCGCGGCGCGGCAATCAGCGCGATGCGCCGGTCGCGTTCATCTTTGTGGCCGGTGATCAGCGCATGGAGCGGCGCCGCAAAACCCAGCGCACTCACCTCGGCAGGCACGTCGTGGACACGGCCGTCGGTGATCATCACGACACCGGCGACGCGATCGGGCGGCACGTCGGCGAGCGCCGAACCGAGCGCGGCGAACAATCGCGTACCGTCGTTCTCGCCATCGGCCTGCCCGGCATCGACGACGCGCGTTTCGAGGCCCGGGATGCGGTGCAGCCGCTCGACAAGGGCGGCGCGCGCCTGCTCCGCCTGTTGGTTGCGGTCGCCGAAATTCTGGCTCGGGCTCTTGTCGACGATCACGACCGCGACCGAAGACAATGGTTGCCGGTCCTCGCGCGTCAGCGACGGGTTGGCGAGCGCCAGCACAATGAGTGCCAGCGCGAGCGCACGCAGCGCCGCCCCGCGGCTGCGCGCCAGGAACAGCGCCAGCACGAGGATAACGACTGCGGCGATGGCCGCCCACAAAATGGGGGCGCCGACCAACGGTGCAAACGCGACGCCGAAGTTCAAAAGGTTTCTCCTATTGCCCCAGCCGCTCAAGCAGCGCCGGAACATGAACCTGGTCGGCCTTGTAGTTGCCGGTGAGCGTGTACATGACGATATTGACGCCGGCGCGGAACGCGAACTCGCGCTGGCGCGGTTCACTGTCCACCATCGGCAGCATCGGCTGGCCGTCCGGCTGCATTGCCCAGGCTCCGGCCAGATCGTTCGAAGTGATCAGAATGGAGGACACCCCGTCGCCGCCACGTGCCGGCCGGGTCTCCTGCTCCTGCTCGTTTTCGGGCGGGAGTGCCTCGACCCAAAGCTGCCCGGTGTCGAACCGGCCGGGGAAGTCACGCAGCAGATAGAATGTCTTGGTCAGCACGTGATCGCGCGGCACCGGCTCAAGCTGGGGAATGTCGAGCGAGGACAGAATCTTGCGCAACTCGGCCATGCCCGGGCTGCGGGTCTCTCCGCCGACGCCCGGCGGCGCGTCGATCGCATCACGCGTGTCGAACAGTACCGTACCGCCGTTCTTCATGTAGGAATCGATGCGCTTGAGCGCCTCGTCCGGCGGCCGCTGTGCGCCCGGCACGATCGGCCAATAGATCAGCGGATAAAATGCAAGCTCGTCGTGCGCGATATCGAGCCCGATCGGGTCGCCGGCTTCGAGCGCCGTGCGCTGCGCCAGGAACAGCGTGAGCCCGGCAAGTCCAGCTTTGCTGATCGAGTCGACGTTGGCATCGCCGGTGACCACATAGGCGAGCCGCGTCTGCAGCGCCGCCGGCGGCACCTTAGAGTCCGAGTCCTGCGCGCGGGCTTGTACAAACGTGAGCCCCAGCAGTGCCAGGCCCGCCACTATCGCAGCCGCCGCGCGAGAGCGCCGCGGGATCAGTCGCTGGATACCCCCACCCAAGAACAAAACGACCAAGGTATCCAGTAGGAACAGCGCCAGTGCGGCGAGGAAAACCGGTCCGCGCAGATCGAGCGGCGCGGTCGTGCGATAGACTTCGTGGTGCGCATTGGCGATCGGACTGAAATCGAGCGGCTTGAGCCGATCGGCGGACGCGAGCGCGTTGACCGCCACATAGCTCTCCGGCGGACCATAGAAGCCCGGCGGATGATCGGCTGTGGCACGGCCAACGAAATCGGTCGGCACCGGCCGCGCCGTCGGCGGCGGAGAAACAAAGGCACCGAAGCCATCGAGCGTGTGGCTCGGCGCAACCGCTTCGTGTACCGCACCGCTTTGGGCGCTTTCGGCCTGCGCAACCGTGCTTGTTCCGGCCAAGTCGACGATGCGCTTGAGCATGTCGACGAAGGTGCCCGAAAGCGGCAGATTCGACCAGCGCGTATCGCCGGTGACGTGGAACAATACAATCAGTCCTTTGCCGCGTCTCGCCGCGGTGACAAGCGGCGTCCCGTCCGCGAGCGTCGCCCAGGTATTGTCGCTCAGTGTCGCGTCGGGTTCGGCAAGAACCTGGCGGGTGACGGTCACATCGGTCGGCACCGGCATACCGGCAAATGGGCCGTTGTGCGAAAAAGCGGTAAGCGGCTGCGGCTGATCCCAGCTCAAGCTGCCGCCCAGGATACGGCCGCCGCGCCGCAGTTTTACTGGAACGAGATCATCGTCCGAGGCGGCCGCGAGGCGCGGGCCGGCAAAACGCACGAGCACGCCGCCGTTCTCGACCCACTGCGTCAGCCGATCATGGGCTCCGCCGGCGACAGTGCCGACATCTGCCAGGATCAGCATCGGCAATTTCTGATCGATGAAATGCGTCACCGCGTCGGCCGGCGCCTCGCCTTGCGCAACCCGCAGATCGGCGAAAGGGGACAGCGCGCGCTGGATGTAATAGCTCGACGACAACAGCGGTTCGGACGTATCGGCGGTCGCCGCTGAGACGATGCCGACAGTGCGCCGCCGCGAGCGCTTATCGAGCAGTTGCACGGCGCCGGCCGAGCGTTCGTTGGCGATTTCGATACGCGCGATGTCGTTGCGGATCTCGACCGGAAGATTGAACCGCGCATCGGTTTCCAGATCGGCGGCCTTGAAGGCAAATGGTACTTCGCCGAGCGACAGGCCTTTGAGATCGAGAGCCCGGACCGTACCGGAGTCCGGCAGCCCGGATGTCGCCCGCAGGACCTTCACCGTCAGGCCGCCGGCCGCGTTGTCGGCGGCGGCGAGCGCGCGCGCTGCCGGGACCCCGCCGGACACAATTGTAATCGAGCGCTGGCCGAGTGTCTGTGCCAAATCCTTGACGAATTTGCCGCCGGCGCCGAGATCGATGCCGTCCGACAGCCACACCAGTTCGACGTCGTGTGTCGCGGCAAGGAAGCGTCCGATGGCGGGCAGCGCGTCGCCGCGGGCGATGGTTTGCGGCACCGGTTTCATCTGATGCAGCCGCACGCGCGCGGATTCAGCGGGCTCAAGTGAAATGTCGCGCGTTGCATCCGACAACGGAATGAGCGCGACGGCACGACGATCATCGGCCGCGCGGGCAATGACATCATCGGCGGTGCGCACGCGGGCGTCCCAGGTGGCAGCGGCGGCCCAGCCGTCGTCGATCAGGATGGCAAGCGGCGAACGCGCTTGCGTCGCGGCGAGCGGGGGGTGCCACAGCGGTCCGGCTGCGGCAACGATGATGATGCCCGCAAGCGTGAGGCGCATCAGCGTGAGCCACCACGGCGTGCGCGCCGGCGTCTCCTCCTTCGGTGCGATTTCGAGCAGCAGCCGCGTCGGCGGAAAATCGATCCGGCGCGGACGCGGCGGAATCATCCGTAACAGCCACCACAGCACGGGCAGCGTCAGTAATCCGAAAAGCACCAGCGGTTCGGCAAAACCAAGCGGCAGGCCGGCGATCATGACGCCGCCCTTGCATCTGCCGTCGTGTGGGCGTGCGGATCGGCATCCGTCGCGGCCCCTATCCGGGCTTGCAGCGCGAGCAAGAGTTCGCTGGCCGGCCGATCGGTGCGGTGGATGGTAAAGCTCCAGCCGAGCCGGTCGGTCTCGGCACGAATCTCATCACGATGGCGTTTGACGCGAGCCGTGTAATCGGCCTTCCAGGTCTCGGCGCGGCCCGCAGTAATACGTCCGCCGCCTTCCGGTTCGACGAATTCGACTCGACCCCAATACGGGAATGTCTCTTCGGCTGGATCCACGATCTGGACCACATGGCCGCGAGCGCCGCTGCCGGACAATTGCGTTACCGTGCGACGGACCTCGCCAATCTCGCTCCACAGATCGGAGAGCAGCACGACTTCGGCGAGCGGCGACGGCGAAAAACTCTGCGGCAGGCTAACGCGCTCGCTGCGGTCGTGAATGATGGCCTGCGCCAGCAGTTCGACGACGTTGCGGCTGCCGGTCGGGCGCGTCAGAGCCGGGATGCCGACGCGCTCGCCGCCTTCGACCAGCACCTCGGCGAGCGCAAGCGCAATGACCAGCGTGCGATAAAGCTTGGATTCGGTGACAAGCTGCGATGCAAACGCCATTGACGGCGAGCGATCGGGCCAGATCCAAACGGTGTGCGCGGCCTCCCATTCCAGCTCGCGCACATAAAGATGGTCGTCGCGCGCCGAGCGACGCCAGTCGACGCGCGCGGCCGGCTCGCCGGACACGAAACGGCGGTATTGCCAGAAATTTTCCCCGGGCCCGGCGCGACGCCGGCCGTGGAGACCGTGAATCACGGTTGCGGCGACGCGGCGCGCTTCAAGGATCATACGCGGCATGCTGGCGGCGAGCGTCCGGCTGTCGCCGGCCGCCCGACCAACCGCCGCGCTGTCCTGGCTATCGCGCTTCGGATCGACGGCCATTCGCCTATCCGATCCGCGCCTTTAAACGGCCGATTACCGCCTCGATGCTCTCGCCCTCGGCGCGCGCCGTGAACGTCAGTGCCATGCGGTGTTTAAGCACCGGCACGGCGAGGTCGAGTACGTCGTCGATCGATGGCGCGAGCCGTCCGTCGAGCAGCGCGCGGGCGCGCACCGCGAGCATGAGCGCCTGACTGGCCCGCGGGCTCGGGCCCCAGGCAATCAGCTTAGTATCAGCACTGCCCGGTCCGGGCCGCGCCGAACGCACGAGATTGAGGATCGCCTCGATGACAGATTCGCCGACCGGCAAGCGCCGCACCAGCCGTTGCGCCGCCACCAGGTCCTCAGCAGTCATCGCCGCTTTTGGTCGGGTTTCCTCGGAGCCCGTGGTTTCAAACAAAATCCTTCGCTCGGCATCGCGGTCAGGAAAGTCGACATCGATCTCCATCAGGAAACGGTCGAGCTGAGCTTCCGGCAACGGATAGGTGCCTTCCTGTTCCAGCGGATTCTGCGTGGCAAGCACATGGAAAGGCTTGGGCAGGTCGTGGCGTGCGCCGGCGACCGTGACATGTTGCTCCTGCATCGCCTGAAGCAGCGCGGACTGCGTGCGCGGGCTGGCGCGGTTGATCTCGTCCGCCATCAGCAACTGGGCAAAGACCGGCCCCGAAATGAAGCGGAAGCTGCGCTTGCCGCTCTGGCTTTCTTCCAGGACCTCGGTGCCGAGGATGTCGGATGGCATAAGGTCCGGGGTGAACTGAATGCGGCGTGCGTCGAGCCCGAGCACGATGCCCATGGCCTCGACGAGCTTGGTCTTGGCAAGACCGGGGACGCCGACGAGAAGCGCGTGGCCGCCCGACAGGATCGTCACCAGGGCCTGCTCGATCACCTCGTCCTGGCCGAATATCACCTTGCCGACGGCAGCCTTGGCGCCTTGGACATGCGAGGCCGTCGATTCGGCCGTGCGCACGATCATGTCTTCCAGCTTCTCGAGCCCCTCGCCGCCTGTAGCGGACATGGCTAACTCCTTGTGTCCAAGACGTATTTTCAAGCCGCCCACAATCGCTTCAATCGCGTCAAATCCGCGGCAAACACGATTGCACGGCAATGAGGCAAGGCAATATATGCGCCAGCTGCATAGAGAGCAGACCGAACGCCTAATTTTTCATCCACAGAAATCGCAACGTGAGTTAGCGGGGTTGCGCGGTTGTCACGGCGTCATCACGATCGCGCGAGTGCCCCGATTTGACAGGCTCTGGGACTCAACATTCGGGCGATAGGTTCAAGGCTAACCATGGCGAAGGCAGGGCAAGCAGAGCTTGATTCGATCACGGGTGCGGTATCGCGCATTGCCGCCAAGGGCCCACCCCCGGTCGAGCGCTGGAATCCGCCGTTTTGCGGCGACCTGGACATGCGCATCGCCGCCGACGGGACTTGGTTCTACCTCAAAACTCCGATCGGCCGCCCTGCTCTCGTCAAGCTGTTCGCGTCCGTGCTCAAGCGCGAGGGCGACAAGTATTTCCTGGTCACGCCGGTCGAGAAATGCGGCCTCCAGGTCGAAGATGCGCCGTTCCTTGCCGTCGAGATGAAGGCCGAGCAAGGCGTAAACGGACGCGTCTTGCATTTTCGCACCAACGTCGACGACTGGGTAGCCTGTGGGCCGGAGCATCCGTTGCGCTTCGAGCCTGAATCCGGCACCGGTGGGCTGAAGCCGTACCTTCACGTGCGTCGCGATTTATGGGCAAAGGTGACCCGTGCGCTCTTCTTCGATCTCGTCGAGCTTGGCGAAGAACGAGATGTTGCGGGCAGACTAATGTTCGGCGTGGTATCGATGGGCAGCTTTTTTGCAATGGCGGGCGCCGAACAGGTGAGAGACTTCGCGTGAACGATTTTGGCGCAGTAGCGCAGCAACAGCAGGGGCACGATTTCTATGCGCGCGCACGGACACGGCTTGCTCTCGACGTGCCGCCGGCGCTGGCCGATCCGGACGCGCCGGGCGTACGCCGCGGCGACCTCGATCTCGATCCGGCGCTATGGGAACGCGCCGGTGTACGCGCCACCAAACCGGCATCGGTCCTCGTTCCGGTCGTCGACCGTGCTACGCCCACGGTGCTGCTCACTCATCGCACCCCGGACTTGTCGAGCCACGCCGCCCAAGTGGCGTTCCCGGGCGGCAAGATCGATCCCGGCGATGAAAGCCCCGTTGCCGCCGCACTGCGCGAAGCCAAGGAAGAAGTCGGCCTGTCGCCGATGCTGGTCGAGCCGATCGGCTATCTCGATCTGTACCTGACCTTTTCGGGTTTTCGCATCCTGCCGACGGTGGCCCGCGTCAAGCCGGACTTTGCGCTGACCCTCAATCCAAGCGAGGTCACCGAGGCCTTCGAAGTGCCGCTCGACTTTTTGATGAATCCCACGAATCACGAGCGCAAGACCCGTGACTGGAAAGGCATTGCGCGCGAGTACTACGCGATGCCGTTCGGCGAGCATTACATCTGGGGCATCACCGCCGGCATTTTGCGCAATCTCTACGAGCGGATTTACGGCCCATGATCAGGCCGATCCTCACGGAAATCGGGCTGTTTCTCACCCCGTTCGTGCTCTACGGGCTATTTCTTGCGATCACGAACGCGGGCGTGCTGCAGCCAAAAGCGTGGCAGCTGTCGCGGCTCGCCACGCTGCTCGTCATCTCGCTGCTGCTGATGTTCGGGAGTTTCTTGATCCTGGCGCAGTTTTCCGGTGCGCCGCCCGGCTCTACCTACGTGCCGGCGCACGTCGAGAACGGCAAATTCGTACCGGGGACGACGCGGTGACAAAGCCTGCGAACCTCGCCGACGCCGCCTGGCTCAAGCAGAATGAAATTACCGGATTGCTGACGCTGCTCAACAGGGATGGCGAAGAGGCGCGCGTCGTCGGCGGCGCGGTGCGCAACACACTGCTGCATATGCCGGTCGCCGAGATCGACGTTGCGACCACGGCAGCGCCTGATGAAGTCCTCCGCCGCGTCGAGGCGGCTGGCTGGAAGGCAGTACCAACCGGTATTGAGCACGGCACCGTCACCGTCGTGATCAACTCGCACCCGTTCGAAGTCACGACGCTGCGCCAGGACGTAGAGACGTTCGGCCGCAAGGCACGGGTGAAATTCGGCCGCGATTGGCGCGCGGACGCGGAGCGGCGCGACTTTACCATCAACGCCCTGTCGGCATCGCCCCACGGAAAAATCTTCGACTATGTCGGTGGGCTCGATGACATTGCGGCCCACCGCGTGCGCTTTATCGGCGAACCGCAGCAACGGATCGCCGAAGACTATCTGCGTATCCTGCGCTTTTTCCGCTTTCACGCCTATTTTGCCGAAGGCGCACCGGATGGCGCCGGCCTGCACGCCTGCATCGTCGCCCGCGATGGTCTCGACACTTTATCGCGCGAGCGCGTGCGCATGGAATTGCTCAAGCTGTTTGTCGCGCCGCGAGCCGCGCCGACACTCACTGTCATGGCCGAAAGCGGCCTGCTGGGTCCAGTGCTCGGCGGCGTGCCGTATGTCGCGAACTTTGCGAAGCTCGCCGCGATCGAAACGGCTGTTGGCAGCGCGCCAGATCCGGTGCGCCGGCTTGGCGCGCTCGGCGTCATGGTGCGCGAGGACGCCGAGCGGCTGTCACAGCGCCTGCGGCTGTCCAACGCCGAATTCGAACGACTCGCCGCGCTCGACGGCTGGTGGCTGATCTCGCCGTCGCTGAGCGAACAGGCAACGCGCGCCCTGCTCTATCAACTTGGTCCGCAATCTTTCGCCGACCGTGTGCTGCAGGCCTGGGCGCAGGCCGAGACCGGCGCGACCGACGACACCTGGCAGCAGCTTTTGAGCCTGCCGCAACGCTGGACCGCGCCAGCGTTTCCGCTCAAATCCGCCGACTTCACCGGACGCGGCGTGCCAACGGGCCCCGCGCTCGGCGCCGCGATGCGTGCCGCCAGGGACGCCTGGGTCGCAGCGGACTTTCCAAAGGACCGCGCGACCATTGAAGCGATCGCCGATGATGCGGCCCGCGACGTTACGTCAGGCGATTAGCCGCAGACAATGCCTTGGCGCGCAGCGTGCGCAGGCGACGGCGTCCACCCTGCGCGAACTCTTGAAGGCGAGGCCGCATCTCGGCCACGGCGCGACGCGGCCGCATGCGCTCGACCTGCATTTCGTTGCCGCGCCAGGTGAAGTCGTTGCCGTGGAGCGCGCTGACGAACAGCACCGGCAGCAACAGGTCGCGCGTCAGCGCGCAGAGCGGCGACAGCGCGGTGACCGGCCATCCGGCCGCGGTGGCAAGCAGCATCTCGCCGCCGTACCAGAGCGCGCCGAACAGCGTTGCGCTCAGCATCGCCGGTGCGCCCAGTGCGTGCGCGATGAGGGCAACCGCGATCGTCGGCAGCACGCCGCCGGAAAAAATCTCCGGGAGAAAATAAATAAGAAAGCTCGCGCGGCGCAGCCGCGCCCAGCGCAGTTGCCGGTTCCAGACCTCGGCCGCTGAACGCCGCCCCAGCGGCTGCACGAACGGCCGGTCGACGAGCCGCACTTTGAGGCCGGCGCCGCGAACGATTTTGGTGGCCGCCGCATCTTCTGCGACTTCCCGAGCGAGGGCCGCAACGCCCCCGGCGCGATCGAGATCGGCTCGCCGCCACAACATGGTCTTGCCCTGGGCAAATCCGAACCCAACCGCATCGGCGGCGTACTGCCATCGCGCCTGATAGGTGTTGAGGAACGCGCATTCGAGCTCGGCCCAAAATCCGTCGGGCCGGCAACCGACCGGCGGCGAAGCCACCAAGCCTGTGTCGTCACGCCAATTGGCTAACAGCCGTTCAATATAATCGGACGGCATCAGCACGTTGCTGTCGGCGAGGATAATCCAGTCGTACGCCGCCGTGGCCCAACCCTTGAGCACATTGTTCAGCTTCGGATTGCTGCTGATGCGTTCGTCTCCGATCAGCAGCCTTGCGCGCACTCCGGCGTGCTCAGCGATCAACTGCTCGACGAGCGGAACGACGGGATCTTTTGCGGAAGCGACGCAGAATAGGATTTCGTAACGCGGATAATCGAGGGCGAATGTCGAAGCCAACGTATCGACGGCATAGTTGTCTATTCCGCATAGGGGGCGCACCAGGCTGACCGGAGGGAGTTCGCTCGATGGCGTCGCAAGGCGCGGCGGCTGCCGGAACCGGCCAACCGCCACGATGATGCTTGCAAGGTGGAACGCGGTGACCCCGAGGGTAAAAACCGCGGCGGCGAGAATCGACGCTGTCATCGCCGTGGCATTTAACCCGGCGGCGTGACACTAAGGTGACTCAGGTCTCAGTCAGATCGAGTTCCGCCGTTAACGATCTGATAAACTCCGCTCGGCGTCGATGTCATCGTGCTGCAATGGAAAACTCATACCAGAAAGCCAGATCAGACAGACGCGAGACGATGATTCGTGACCTCTGAGCGCGGTCCAATTTCCTTCCGTACGCTCTTTATTTCCGACGTTCATCTCGGCGCGCGCGGCTGCCAGGCGGATCGCCTGCTCGACTTCCTCCGTTACCATGACGCCGACACGATCTACCTCGTCGGCGACATCGTCGACGGCTGGCAACTGAAGTCCGGCTGGTACTGGCCCCAGCATCACAACGACGTCGTACAGAAGCTTCTGCGCAAGGCGCGCAAGGGCGCGCGTATCGTCTACGTACCGGGCAATCACGACGAGTTCCTGCGCGACTATTACGGCACCCACTTTGGCGGTATCGAGGTCACGGAAACCGCGATCCATGAAACCGCTGACGGCCGACGCTATCTGGTCGTGCACGGCGACGTGTTCGACATGGTGGTCAAGCACGCGCGCTGGCTCGCGCTCCTCGGCGACACCGCCTACGACCTTGCCATCCTGATCAATCGCTATTTCAACGCCATCCGGCGGCGACTCGGATTCTCCTACTGGTCGCTGTCGCAATGGGCCAAACACAAGGTCAAAAACGCGGTCAACTACATCGGCGCGTTCGAGCAGACACTGGCGGCCGAGGCGGAGCGCCATCACGTCGACGGCGTAATCTGCGGCCACATTCACCACGCCGTCATTCACGACGATTTCGGTATCCGTTACGTCAATTGCGGCGACTGGGTCGAGAGCTGCACGGCGGTCGCCGAGCACGCCGACGGTCATCTGGAAATCATCAGTTGGACCGGCGAAGAGGAACGCGCGAAGCTGCTCGCGGCTTCACCGCACCTCGCCATCGAAGACGACACCGAAATCGCGGCCTGAGATCAGCGGCGGGCAAGCCGGGCAGCGAATCAACCGTGACGGATTTTCAGCGCCAGGATCGTCGCCGTTATGGCGAAGGTAATGGCGCTCGACCCGATCAGCGGCGGGTCGGCGATTGCCACGCCATAAATCAGCCATAGCAGGACCCCGAGAACGCACAGCAACGTTCCGGGCAGTGAAATTGCCCGGGTTTCCCGGTCGCGCACGATCTTGAGCGCCTGCGGAACCCAGCACAGCGTCGTCAGAATGGCGGCAAGCGCACCGATCGTTTCCACGAACGCCGGCGCCATCGCTGCAGTCCCTTCAGTATTCGAATCGCTGAAAATTTTAGCGGCGTCTCGATGTGGCTGTGATGACAGCGCGCGCCGCGATGCGAGGCAGTACCTATCGCCTTGTCATCGGATGGTCACGCGTAAAGCGTAGAATCATCAATGCGTTGCACGAAGCGCATTGGAATCGCAGCAGATCATGATTGTTTCCGATCACACCACCAAAGTGTTCGACGCCGACTTGATCAAGCTGACCCAGAAAGTCGCCGAAATGGGCGGCTTTGCGCAAAAGCAGATAGCCGACGCCATGGAGGCGCTGGCGCGGCGCGACCTTCTTCTCGCCCACCAGGTCGTCGCTGCCGATGCGGTGGTCGACGACATGCAGCGGCAGATCGAGGAAAAGGCGGTCGAAACCATCGCGCTGCGCCAACCGATGGCGATCGATTTGCGGGCCATCGTCGCCATGCTGCGCATCGCGAACGATCTTGAGCGCATCGGCGATCTGGCGAAGAACATCGGCAAGCGCGCCATCGCCATGGGCAACCAGCCCTCGCAACGCACCTGGATGCGAGGCCTGCGCCACATGACGACGCTTGCGGTCGCCCAACTGGCCTCGGTGCTCGACAGCTTCGTCGGCCGCAGCCCGGTCAAGGCGCTTGAAGTCTGGAAGAGCGACAAGGATATCGACGCGCTTTATGTGTCGTTGTTCCGCGAATTGCTCACCTACACGCTGGAGGATCCGGGTTCGATCTCGATGTGCATCCATCTGTTGTTCTGCGCCAAGAACATCGAGCGGATCGGCGACCACACCACCAATATCGCCGAGGCGGTGCATTACATGGTCGAAGGCCACCCTATCGAGGGCGAGCGGCCGAAAGGCGACACATCGAGCTACACCAGTGAACTGTTCGGCGGGGCGAGCAGAGTTCCGGCCTGACGGCAATTGCGCTCATCGCAGCCGCATCAGCGGCTCGCCGAGGCGAATTTTTGCCCCGTCCTTGATGTTGTCGCACAGCGCGAAGCGCGCCGGCGCGAACACAACGATCGTCGAGCCGTGCTCGAACCAGCCCATTTCGTCGCCTTTGCGGAACTCCGCAGCGCAGCGGACGCCGTTGCTGCCCGCCGGCTTGAGGCAGCGTTCGACATCCACAAAATGCAGCCGGATACCGGCGACGAGAATCGCTCCGACTGGAACAAGAGAAACGACGTCGCCGGTCGCCGTGAGCCGCGTGCGCAGCACCGCGCGTTCGTTCTTGCAGTAGAGTTTATCGACCCGCCGCAGCGCCGCCGGATTAACGTTCCAGGTGTCGCCCGGAATGTAGGCGACATGCTCGACGCGGCAATCGTACGCAGCGTGGAAGCGGTGGTACATGCTCGATGTGAGCCGCAGCGTGACGTAACGGCCATTGCGATAGGTCTCGGCCAGCGCATCGTCGCACAACAGCTCGGGCAATTCGTAATGCGCGCCCTTGATCTGATAGAGCGTGGTTCCGCGAATCGCGCCGTGGGCGCCGACGATTGCATCGCACGGGCTGACGAGAATATTCGGATCCTGGTCAATCGGCCGTGCGCCCGGCTTTAATCGCCGCGTGAAGCAATCGTGCATGCTGCGGAACTGCGAATCACGCGCCTCGCTCAGATCTAGATCGGAAAAAAATCGCCAGACAGCGATCGACAGATCGCGCACCAGCGGCTGCTCGATGCGGCTGAACCAGCCGGCAAAACGGTTCAAAACGCGGCGAGGAAGCCGATTGGTGAGGACGAAGTTGACGTCCTCACGGTCGAGCGCCCGCAGGATGCGGCTCTTCACCGTCATGTTCCCGTAAACTCCCTGTTCTATAGCCGATTCGATGAAATGGGCTGGCACCACACTGGCATTCTCGGGATTGGGCGCGGTCGCGGTCGCCGCGTCGGTGGCAAAGCTGAAAGAACGACTGCAGCTGTCCCACGGCAAGCATCCCTCGCTTGCTGGCCATAGCCGCCTGGCGCGGCGGCTGGCATCGCTGGTTCGTTTCTACGAATACGATGAGACCCGCTTTTTCCGCGCCGACGATGCGCCCGACGACATTGCGGCGCGACGCCGGGTCGCTTTCATGCACCTGTCGAGCCTGTATGCGCAGCGCTTTGCCAAAACCACGGCTCTGACAGATGCAACAATCGACGGCATTCCGGATCTGCAGTTCACCGCGGCTTACCGGGTTCCGTTTCAGTTCAGCCGCATGGTGCGCAACCACCTGAAAGCGGGCACGTTCCTTGAATCCTCCGCGGGCGTCACCGTGACGGACCTGGACGGCAACGTTTTCTACGACCTTACCGGCTCTTATGGCGTCAACGTGCTCGGCTACGATTTCTACAAGGAGGCCATGGCGCGCGGCTTCGAACGCGTGCGCGCGCTCGGCCCGGTGCTCGGCGCCTACCATCCCATCGTCGCCGACAACGTGAAGCGGCTGAAGCGAATTTCCGGCTTCAACGAAGTGTCGTTTCACATGTCCGGCACCGAAGCGGTCATGCAAGCAGTGCGGCTCGCCCGCTATCACACCGGCCGCAGCCACCTTGTACGCTTCAGCGGCGCCTATCACGGCTGGTGGGGCGACGTGCAGCCGGGCATTGGTAATCCACTCCCGGCGCACGAGACCTATACGCTCAAGGACATGTCCGGGGATTCGCTGCGCGTGTTGCAGACACGGCGCGATATCGCCTGCATCCTGGTCAATCCATTGCAGGCGCTGCATCCCAACGCCAACGCGCCATCGGATTCGTCGCTGGTCGACAGCGCCCGCGCCGCGCATTTCGACAGGGGGGCGTATGCCGAATGGCTGCGCCAGCTGCGGCGCGTCTGCACCGAGCGCAACATTCCGCTGATCTTCGACGAAGTGTTCGTCGGCTTTCGGCTGGCGATGGGCGGCGCGCAGGAATATTTCGGCGTCCGCGCCGATCTCGTCACCTACGGCAAGACGCTGGGCGGCGGCCTGCCGATCGGCGCAGTCTGCGGGCGCAGGGAGTTGATGCGGCGGTTCCGCGACGACCGCCCGGCCGACATCTGTTTTGCTCGCGGCACGTTCAACTCGCACCCTTACGTCATGGGGGCGATGAACGAGTTTCTGCGCTTTCTGGAAACGCCGGAATGCCAAGCGCTCTACGACGGACTTGACGACACCTGGAACGCGCGCGCCGAAGAACTCAATGCGCGGCTGCGGGACGCCGACTTGCCGGTCCAGGTTGCCAATATCTCCTCGATCTGGACCGTTTGTTACACGGCGCCGTGTCGCTACAACTGGATGCTGCAATATTACCTGCGCGCCGAGGGGCTGGCGTTGAGCTGGGTCGGCACCGGCCGGCTGATTTTCAGCGTCAATTACACGGCCGCCGATTTTGCCGCCGTGGCGGACCGGTTTGTCGCCGCGGCCACGGCCATGAAGCAGGACGGCTGGTTCTGGCACGATCCGTCGGCGACCAACACATCGATCAAGCGAACGATTCTCAAGGAAATGCTCGCCCATCGACTGCTGCCCGCGCCCGACCGCAAATCTGCCTGACTCGCAAGTCCGCCTGACGGTTCCGCCGCATACTCCCGCAAAGCTTCAGCTGGCGCGCGGCAATTCCTCCGCGGCTTCTTCCAGCTCGTCCTCTTCGTCCCAGTCGGCGCCGATATGCGGATCGATCAACTCGCCGCGCAGGAGCGCGAGCGGAGCCTTGTGGTACAGCTTGATGTCGTGGAACGGATCGGTGAGAATTTTGGTCGCCCATACCAGCCCGGTCTGCACGTCCTTGATGAAGAACAGATGCACGGTGCGGAATCCGACGCCGCCGATCCCGAGCGCCAACCAGATTATCGCGACTTGGCGGACGAATTCCATTTTGCCCGCCGCTGGCGCGAATAGGCCGAACAGGCTCGGGCTGACATAGAGCGTCACCGGCGACAGTGCCCAGATCGACAGCAGCACGACTTTGCGCCGCAGATTGTAGCCAACCTTGATCTGTTCCTTGTATTCGTGGCTGGCGTGGTTGACCTCGTCGTAGTCCTTCGGTTCGAAGAAAAAGTGACCGCTCTGCCGCGTCGTCATCGCCACCAGCCAGCCGGCCAGCGCCGATATGGCGGGATCTTTGAAAATCATGACGTAGGAAAACAGGAAACTCAACGCGCTGACGAAGTGGAGCGACTGATTGATCCGGCTGTGGTGATAGTAGCGATGATCGTCCCAGCGCTGGATTCTCAGCGTTTCAAGAAAGCCGGCCATAGTCCCCCTCCGCCTCCATGTCGATTTATCGACGCTATGGCGATTCGATGAATGCGCCGTGACAGAGACAGTTCGTGACGTTTGCGTGAACGCCGGCGATCCTGTTTGTTGGTCAGCCGGCAGCACGCGCGGTGGTATTTGGTATTTCATGGCCGAGCGCCGTCCCACCGCCCTTGGCAAAGCGAATAAGCGAGAAATGTCCGAACGGGGGCATGCTGCGGCGCTCGACCAGCCGCACACGGTCGGTGCTGCCCGCCCATTGCGCATAGCGCTCGAACGCAAATTCAGTGCGCCAGCCAAGTTTGCGGGCCGCCGGCGCGAACCAGCGTTCGAGCGCACGGCGCATGCCGGCCTCGGCGCCGACGCGGCTGACCAGAATGATCTCCCCGCCCGGTTTGAGGACGCGGGCGAATTCGTCGAGCGTGGCCTCGGGATGCGGCACCGTTGTGATGACGTATTGGGCCACCACCGCGTCGAACGACCCATCGGGAAAATCGAGATGCTCGGCATCCATGACGGCAAGTGCCTCGACATTGCCAAGGCCGAGTTCGGTCACGCGCTGCTGCGCCTTGCGAAGCATCGGCTCGGAGATGTCGACGCCGTAGAGCTTCACTCCGCCGGAGTAGTAGGGTAGCGATATTCCGGTACCGACGCCGACTTCGAGGATACGTCCGCCGATACGTTCGGCCGCGGCGATCGCGGCGTGGCGGCCGTGTTCGAACACGGCGCCGAACACCAAGTCATAGACCGGCGCCCATCGCGCGTAGGCCTTTTCGATCGTGTCCTTGTCGAGTTCGGTGTGCGCAGTGTCAGTCATCGCCTGGCCTCTTGCTTGATATGGCCGCAGCAACAGCGTTGCGGCGTGCCGGTGAAGTGAACGGTCCCGTCTTCAGCCACGCGCGGTCGCGGGAGCCGGCTCGGCAGCGTGAGCCGTCTCAGCACCGTCAATCGCGACCTTGCGGACGTGTCCGATGAACTGGCGCGCACTGTTTTCCCAGGAGTAGCGCAGCGCGAACGCGCGGCAGGGCTCGCGCGGGATTTCCAGCGCGCCGAGACAGGCCACACGCAAGTCATCGCTCAAGACGCCGATCGGATTATCGGCCACCACGTCCTTGGGGCCGGTCACCGGGAAAGCGGCAATCGGCACGCCGCTCGCCAGTGCTTCGAGTTGCACCACCCCGAATGTGTCGGTCAGACTTGGAAACACAAACACGTCGGCCGCGGCGAGATGCGCCGCCAGCGTGCCATTTTCCAATTGACCGAGAAATTTCGCTTGAGGATAGCGGCGTTTCAGCTCGTCCTCCATCGGCCCCTTGCCGATCACGACCTTGGTGCCCGGCAGATCAAGCGACAGGAACGCATCCAGGTTCTTCTCGACGGCGACGCGCCCGAGGCAGGCAAATATCGGCCGTGGAAAGCCCGGATCGATGGCGCGATCGGGCCGGAACTGTTCAGTGTCGACGCCGCGCGTCCACATGCCGAGATTGGAAAATCCCCGCTGGCGCAGTTCGCTCGTCAACGACGGCGTTGCCACCATGGTTACGGTGGCGGCGCCGTGAAAACGCCGCAACGCCGCGTAGATCAGGCTCTCCGGGATCGGCACACGCGCGGAGATATATTCGGGAAAGCGCGTTGTGTAGCTCGTGGTGAACGGCCGGCCACGGCGAACGCAATACGCGCGCACGGCATGACCGATCGGGCCCTCGGTCGCGATATGGATCGCGTCCGCCCTCGCCGCTTCGATGCGCTCGGCGATGCGCCGCCGGCTCGGAATGGCGAGCCGCAGGCCGGGATAGGTCGGCACCGGAACGGTACGAAACCCATCCGGCGAGAGAAACTCTATCTCGACGCCAAGACCTCTTGCCGCCCGCCGCAGGGACAAAAGAGTACGAACCACGCCGTTGACTTGCGGAGGCCACGCGTCAGTCGCGATGAGAACTCGCATGTATTGTTCCCGCGGACGATCTGCGATGGCGATCTGTCCGTTGTCTGAAATACGAATCGAATGCAACAAACATTGCCACTTCATGTCTCAGTTATGTGACGGGTTATTTGTTCCACGCGGAACGTCAGCGCGCGACGTAACAATAGTGTCGCAGTCCGATGAGAAAATAAGACTGCGAATCAGCGAACGTTGAAAACGCTCATCGCAATGGGCCGATGTCGAATGTGATGAGCGCCGCGCAGCGCGCGGGTTACCGGCGGCTAGGTTGGCGTTGGCTTGCAGCGGCGATCAGTCTCGCGATCGTCGTCATTGCGGGCGCCACGCTCTATCGCATTTTCCATGAGATCGACGTCGCGCGTGTTATTGACGCACTGAAGACTCAGGCCCCGCAAAGCCTCCTCCTGTCGTGCCTGTTTGTTGCGGGCGGCTACCTCACGTTGACCTGTTACGATGTATTTGCGTTGCGGGCGATCGGACGACGCCACCTGCCCTATCGGGTTGCCGCCCTTGCAAGCTTCACGAGCTACACGATCGGGCACAATATCGGCGCAGCGGTCCTAACCTCGGGCATTATCCGCTACCGCATCTACTCCGCCTGGGGCCTGTCGGTCGGTGAAATCGCGCGCATCGCCTTCATCACCGGCCTGACCTACTGGCTGGGCAACGCGTTCGTGCTCGGCTGCGGCATTGCGCTCGCACCGGGCGCCGCCAGTGCAATCAATCATCTGCCGGCGCCGATCAATCGCCTCATCGGGCTCGCCGCGCTCACGGCCATAAATTGCTACATGCTGTGGCTATTGCCGCGCCCGCGCAGCATCGGCCGCCTGCCATGGCGGGTCGCGCTGCCTAATCCGGCGTCGACGCTCGTGCAGATCGCCATCGGGTCGCTCGATCTGATCTTTGTGACACTCGCCATGTACGTGCTGCTGCCGGCACAGCCGGCGATCGACTTCTTCGATCTGCTCGTCGTGTTCGTCACCGCGATGCTGATTGGCGTCGTCAGTTATGTGCCGGGCAGCCTTGGCGTGATCGAGGCGGCGATGTTTCTCAGCCTGCCGCAATTCCCGAGGGAGGACTTGCTGGCATCGCTCCTCACATTTCGCCTGCTGTATTTCGTGGTGCCGCTCATCTTGGCGTCGCTGCTGTTCGGCCTGCGCGAAGCCCGCCTTGTTGTCGCGGGCTTGGCACGAAGCAGAAAATTGACGCGGCTCGTCAGCGCCCGAAAATGAGGCTGTTCGGATGCTGGTTGATGTTCTTGATGGTCTTTTGCAGCTCGGCGAGCGTGCGCCGGCCATCGACCGCAAAGGCCTCAAACTGCTTCAGCCCCTGATTGGAAAACTGGTTCAGGCCGGCGGAAATCTGCGTGCTCTGCTTGTCCAGGTCGTCAGCTAGCTTGCGGATCGAGTCGGCCGCCTTGCCGATCTGGCCGTTGCCATCGGTGCCGCCGGTGAGATTTTGCAGCCCGGCCATGACCTGGTCGAGGCGCTGTGAGTTTTGCGCCAGCGTGTTTGTCACTTTCTGGATGTTCTGCAGCGAGGCGCGCAAGGCGATTTCATTGTCGGCTACCATGCTGTCGATCTTGGAGAGCACATCGCGCGCCTGCTGTGTCACGTCGGCACTTGCGTTTGCGTCGGCGTAGAGGGTCGGCGGCTCGGTCCCCTCCCCACTCAACGGCTCCGCCCTCGCCAACCCGCCGCTCAGCGACACTTCGGCAAGGCCGGTCAGTCCCTGAAACACCAGCCCGGCTTTGGTATCGGCGCGCACCGGCACCGCGCTCTGTACCTTGAGCAGCGCCACGACCTTGCGCGGATCCTGCGGATCAAGTGTCAGCCCCGCAACCTGACCGACCCGAATGCCGTTGAACGTCACGTCGGAACCCGTGTTCAGGCCCGCGACGGAACCTGTGAAGACGACGCGATACGCGGTCTCGTGGCCGCGGTCGCCGGCCCGCTGAAACCAGTACAGAAAGCCGAAGGCCCCGACGATGACAGCGAGCGTGAACAAGCCGGTCACCACATAATTCGCCTTGGTCTCCATGAGCGAAGGTCCTTTTCGTCTCTCAGTGCCGGACGGGTCGGCCGCGTTTGCCGCGAAAATAAGACTTGAGCCAGGGATGTTCGGACGCGAGCAGCGTCTCGATCGGCCCATCGGCGATCACACGGCCTTCGGACAGCACCGCGATGCGGCCGCAGACCGCGTGCAGGCTGTCGAGATCGTGCGTCACCATGAAGACGCTCAGGCCGAGCGTGCGCTGCAAGGTGAGAATCAGTTCGTCGAACTCGGCGGCACCGATCGGATCGAGGCCGGAAGTCGGCTCATCGAGAAAGACGATGTCGGGATCGAGCGCCAGCGCGCGAGCGAGCGCGACGCGCTTGATCATGCCGCCCGACAATTCCGCCGGATATTTTCTGCGGACGCTGTCGTTGAGCCCGACCATTTTCAGCTTGGCAAGCGCAATTTCCTCGATCAGCCGCGGCGACAGGCCTTTGAGATATTCGCGGATCGGAAATTCGATGTTCTGCTGCACGTTGAGCGAGGAAAATAGCGCGCCCTGCTGAAACAGCACGCCCCAGCGCCGTTCGATCGAACGGCGCTCGCGTCCGTTCAACGCGGCGATGTCCTGACCGAACACCTCGATGGTGCCGTTGCGCTTGGGCAACAGCCCGATGATCGTGCGCATCAGTACCGACTTGCCGGCGCCGGAAGCGCCCACAAAGCCGAGAATCTCGCCGTGCTGCATGTCAAGCGTCACGTGGTCGAGCACTGTAGCGCCGCCGAAACCGACGACCAGATCGCGCACGTTGATGACGGTATCGTTCGCCGGCATGCGTCACATCCCAATCGTCGCGAAGAACATCGCGAAGAAACCGTCGAGCACGATGACGAGGAAGATCGACTTGACCACCGACGCGGTGGTCCGCTGTCCGAGCGACGACGTACTGCCGTCGACTTCGAAACCCTCCGTGCACGCGACGAGCCCGATGACGAGCGCCATGAATGGCGCCTTGATCAGGCCGACCTCGAAGGTCGGCAGCCAGATCGCCTCGCGCAGTCTTGCCAGAAAAACGTCTGGCGTCATGCCGGCATACAGCCAGCACACCAGGCCCGCGCCATAGAGCGCCGCCATCGAACCCAGAAACGCCAGCAAGGGGACGGCAATAATGAGAGCAACGATGCGCGGCAGCACCAGCACTTCGACCGGATCGAAGCCCATGGTGCGCAGCGCGTCGATCTCTTCGCGCATTTTCATCGCACCGAGTTCGGCCGTGTAGGCGCTGCCGGAGCGGCCTGCGACCATGATGCTGACGATCAGCACGCCAACTTCGCGCAACACCAGCACGGCGACCATGTCGACCACATAGACGTCGGCGCCGAACGGGCGAAAGCGGAAGATGCCTTGCTGCGCCAGGATGGCGCCGATCAGGAACGTGCTCAGAAGGATGATCGGCACCGCACGCAGACCGACTCGTTCAAGCTGGTGCACGATCGACGTCAAGCGCAGCCGTGACGGCCGGGCGATCGTGCCCAGCACCACCATCGTCAGCGCGCCGAGGAGATGGGCGATGAGCACCAGCGACCAGCCGATGTCGGCGACGGCGCGGCCAAGCGAATCCAGGCCGCCGGCGGCACGGTTGGGCGCATGCACTGCGGGCGCGGGCTCGCGATTGGCGAGCCGCATCTCATCGATCAGCGCGCGGTCGCCGTCGGAAAGATTGACAATACGGGTCTCCGCGCCGCGCGCCGCCAGCGCGCGCGTGAGGCGCTCGATCAGCCAGGCGCCGTACGTATCCAGCCGCTCCAGCTTTTCCAGATCGATGTCGACGCTCTGCGCATTCTCGCAGCGGCGCCCAGCCGTGACGACGATCCGCTCAAGTTCGGCGGCGCGCTCGGCGGTCCAGGCACCGGCGATCGCGAGCGAGGCGTGCGTGTCGGCCGGGCCGAGGCGCGCACTCGCGTCGGGTTCGGCGAGCATCGCCGTAAGCGAGGCGGCGGTCACCGCGCAACGTTCCGTCGCTTTAAGCCGGCGCGGGACGGCTCTTGAGCGACAGTCGCCGGCGCGGTCATAACTACGGCTGGTATGACGCTTGGCATGGACCTCTCCGTACGGATCGAACGCTGGCCACTGGCCGGTACCTTCACCATCAGCCGCGGCAGCAAGACCGAGGCGGTGGTGGTCGTGGCCGAACTCAGCGACGGAACTCACTGTGGCCGCGGAGAATGCGTCCCCTACCCACGCTACAGCGAAAGCCCGGACCGGATTGTGGCGACCATCGAGGCCATGCGCCCGGCGTTGCACCAGGGTCTCGACCGCGCGGCGCTCCAGGCCGAAATGCCCCCGGCGCGGCTCGTAATGCACTTGATTGTGCTTACTGGGACGTTAACGCCAAGCAATCCGGCCGGAGGGTCTGTGAATTAGCCGGACTTGTGGCTCCGGAGCCACGGGTTACCGCCTGCACGATCTCGCTAGCCGCGCCGGCGCAGCGAGCGCGGTGTGTCGATCTCGATCGGCCGCTCCTGCTGGCCAGGGATCGGGCCGGCGGCCTTGGCTACGACGGCAGCCTGATCTATCCACCTGAATCGGCGCTGTGGGGGTGAGCCGCGGCGTGCAATCATGTATGATCGCTACCGACTTGAGGGCGGCGGCGCGATCACAGTAAGCCAACGCCCGCAGCCCTTGAGATTTGCGGCGCGTGGGATCGGTAGCTTCGGGGAAACTTCTCATGACAACACGGCGCAGTGTGCTGAGAGCCATCGCGGGGGCCGGCGCCGTATTGCCGGTGGCTGCGCTGCACGCCGCGCGGGCGCAGCAAGGGTATCCCAATCGGCCGATCCGCATGATCGTGCCATTTCCTCCCGGCGGTCCGATCGACACCATGGCGCGGCTGGTCGGGGAGGAGCTGAGCGAGAGCATCGGCAAAGTGGTCGTTGAAAACCGCCCCGGCGGCGGCTCGACCATTGCCACCAAATATGTGGCAAGCCAACAGCCTGATGGTTACACGCTGATGTTTGGCTCGTCGGGATCGCTCGCGGTGGCGCCCGCACTCTATTCAAGTCTCGATATCGACCCGCGCAAGGCGTTCGTCCCGATCGCCACGGTGGCGCTGCTGCCGCACGTTTTCGTCGTCAATCTTGACGTGCCGGCGAAGACCATTGCCGAATTCGTCGCCTATGCCAAAACCAATCCCGGCAAGATCAATTTCGGCGCCGGCCTCGGAACGCCGCCGCACCTGCTCAGCACGCTGTTCAAAACCGAAGCGCACATCGATGTCGTCTACATTCCGTATAATGGCTCCGCCCAATCGGTCACCGATCTGCTCGGCGGCCGCACACAATTCACCATCGACGGCTTGGTGACGCTCTATCCCCTGATCAAGGCCGGCAAGGTCCGTCCGCTCGCCATCGCGCGCGGCGAACGCTGGCCGGCGCTGCCGGACGTGCCGACGCTGGTCGAGAGCGGCTATCCGGATTTCGTGCTCGATGCCTGGACCGGCGTCGTGGCACCGGCCGGCACGCCCGCGCCGATCGTCGACAAGCTCAACGCGGCAATCAACACCGCGCTCAAGACACCGGCCGCGCAAGCGAGCCTTGCCAAGTTTTCCGCCATCGCCAAAACTGGCACCCCCGATGACTTTCGGAACTTCCTCGCCGATCAGACCCAGAGATGGGGCGCGATTGTGAAGCTGGCCAACGCCAGAATCAACTAAGCTCACGCCGCTGTCGCGTGAGTATTGTTGGGTGTCTTTGTCGCGTCAGTCGTTGTGTTTAACTGTTGCGTACGTTGAGCCCATAACGCCGGCCGCCCGCTGCGTCGCTGTCGAGCGGGCCGCGGGCTTGCGCCAACTGGTTGTCAAAGATGTCCACCAATCCTCTCGGCGCGGCATTGACGCGCTATGATGCTGCTGTCACCGCCGGCGCACCCCAGATTGCGTCCGAGCAGTCCAACGAACTCACAGGTATTGCAACGGCGATCGAACGCGTCGAAGCGCTGCTGGCCGCCGGCGGCGACCCGGAACCTGAAGGCCCGGACGCAATCGAGCGCATCGCCGACATTGCGTTTGTGCTGCATGAACGGGACGTGGAGGCGTCGCTGTGCGATGCGCTCGACGCTGCCGTGCGCGAACTTGCCAACGCCAACGCGGTCAAGCAGGCGAATGTACACCATGTTCGCCAGGCCGCCGAGATGCTGCGGGAACTATCGCAACGCGTCACCGACATGATCGCGCTGCTGCAAATGTCTCCACCTGTCACGAATGATACAGCATCAAATGAATCGCTGCCGGAGCAAGACGAACCTGCTCCTCGAGAGCAACTAGCGAGCGAAAACACCTTCGAGGGCGAAATGCCGCGTGAGGGTCTGTTCCCCGCGGAGCTTTTGGAGGATGACGAGTTCGCGCGGGCCGTCGCAGAGCTTGCCGCCTCGCTGCCGGCCCTCGCCGAGCCCATCGAAGAGTTCGCCGCCTCGCTGCCGGTCCTCGCCGAGCTCGGCGAAGCGGCTGTCATCCCTACGGACGAGCCTGCGGATCTCGCGGCGGCGGAGCCGATCGCCGCGCCGGAACCGGATGAAGCGGTAGTCGTTGCGCCGCGCGAGCCAGCCAGTTTCGCGGCAACGGAGCCCACCGAAGCACCGGCGCCGGATGACGCGGTGGTCGTTGCGCCGCCCGAGCCAGCCAGTTTCGCGGCAACGGAGCCAACCGAAGCACCGGCGCCGGATAGAGAGCGTCCTGAAGCGCGGAGCGAAGAAGCCGGCGGACCTGCGGCGAATGAACCTGATGCCGTACCCGAGCTGGAAGGAGGGGTTGCCGAAACTCAGCACGAATCTCATCTTGCGGCGGACGAGTCTGTACACGCGCTTGAGTCCGAAGAACCGGCTTCCGTACCACCGCATGGCCTCGTCGAACTGCCGGCAGATGAGCCCCCACACCAACAACAGCCAAGCGCGATGGACGATGCGCCGGCCATCGAACAAACGCCGGCCGAAGGGTACGCGATTGTCGAAATGCCGGACGAGCTGTTGGTCCGCCAGGATGCTGTTTTCGCGCCTGCTGCCGAAGAGTTGAAGGATGATGCGATCTCGAACGTGACGCCAGCGATCGAAGGCGTATCGGGCGAAACGCTATCCGGGGAAGCGCTTCTGGACGGTGCAGACACACCGGGGCAGCCTGCGGGCTCGCCCAGCGATTCACCCGATCATTCATCGGTGAATGGGCACGCCGTCGTCTCGCTGGCCGATACGGACGCGCCTCACATTGCCAGTGAAGCACTGTCGCCACTGGCTTCAGAGGAAATGCCAGAGGGTGAATCCGCCCGGGCAGCGGAAAATTCACCGATCGCTACTCCCAGTGCGGAGGCGGAACCGCCGCCCTCAAGCGAGGCGCCTTCCCCGCTGGCTGACATTGACGCCACTGCCATCTTGGCCGGACAACCGTCTCATCAGAATTTGCCTCGCCACAATGGCGAGGATCTCCCGGCTCAGATTGCCAACGCGTTGCCCTCACACGACGCCGATGGGGCAGTCGCGGCGACGGCAGCCGAGGTCAGCGAAGGGCCGCCACGCTTTGCGGAGGCATCGCAGGCGCTGCTGCCCGAATTGGCGCTGGTGGATCCGCAAGACGATCCCGGCGACCTGTTCGAGCCGCTCGCAGGCACAGCGCCTTCGATCCTCGCCGAATCTCGGTCAGCGAGCAAAATTTCCGCAGACACCGCCGCAAGGCAGGCACGCTCTGCGGCGGCAGCCGATCCGCTCGCGTCCATGGGCTCGCTCAGCGCCGAGGAACTGCTCGCCCTCTTCACTTAACAGTGAACCGCCGGCCATCTGCTGCATTATCTAAAGCGGTGCTCCCGAACCGCTGCAGAAAAAGTGTCGCCGTGCGGTCACTAATACTTTATGAATGCAATCCTCCTCCAATGCGTGATTCGCGTAAGCGGCACAGAAGTTGCTTTTACGGGAGACTGCGGATCGACGACGACGCGTAGGCAATGTGCAATTGCGTGCTCCAGGTCAGGAGGACCAGCGTTGGTCATCCGCATAGATCAGCTACTGGAGGCCATAAATGCACAGACTTACCGTACCCGCTTTGGCGGCCGTGGCGTTGTGCATCAACGCTTTCGTTCCCAGCCAGTTGTTTGCTCATGACGATGGGCGGTTTGCCAACTCGCCGCTGAAGGCCTGGTTCGATCAGCTCGCCAGCGGCAAGGGCTTGTGCTGTTCGTTTGCGGATGGCGTCAGCGTCCAGGATGTCGATTGGGACACCACGCACGATGGTCGCTATCGCGTTCGGCTCAACGGACAGTGGGTCATCGTGCCGGATGCCGCGGTGGTCACCGAGCCCAATCGCTTCGGCCCCGCCGTGGTATGGCCCTATCAGGACATGAATGGCGCAACGCAAATCCGTTGCTTCATTCCGGGCGCCGGCGCCTGATTGTTTGCTCTGCCCGTCGCGGGGGCGAGACGGGCCGACAGGCGTGATCTTCCATAGACTGTGACCTTCGTGGTGGCGGAGAACCATTGCGCACGGCAACAGGCCGGTTCGGTGCGCGCTACGCCACCAGGCGGGAAAACAATTCGGGATCGACATTGCCGCCGGACAGCACGGCAACCGCGACCTTGCCGCGAATGTCGACCTTGCCGGTCATCAAGGCTGCGAGCGCAACGGCGCCGCCCGGTTCGACCACAAGCTTTAATTCAGCGAACGCAAACGCGACTGCGGCCGCAACCTCGTCGTCGCTCGCCGAGACGCCGGCGCCGACCAGCGAACGGTTGATGGCGAACGTGAGCTTGCCCGGCGTGCGCGCCATCAGTGCGTCGCAGATGGTGCCGGTCAGCGCCGCATTCTCTTCGCGCTGCCCGCTCTTGAACGATCGCGCATGGTCGTCGAAACCGGCCGGTTCCGCGGTGTAGACGGCGGCCGACGGGACCCGCGCCTTGACTGCGAGTGCGATGCCGGCGGTCAAACCGCCGCCGGAGGCCGTCACGACAACGACATCGGGCTTCAAACCGAGCGCGTCCAGATCGTCGACGATTTCGCGTCCGGCGGTGCCCTGACCGGCGATGATCAGCGCATCATCGTAAGGCGGCACCAGTGTGGAGCCCCGCTGTTTGGCTATCGCCGCCGCAATCGCTTCGCGGTCCTCGCTCAGCCGGTCGTACAGGACCACCTCTGCGCCGAGCGCGATCGTGCGTTCGCGCTTGGCGCGCGGCGCATCGCTCGGCATCACGATCACGCAGGGCATGCCCAGGAGTCGCGCCGCCGCCGCTACGCCCTGCGCGTGATTGCCGGACGAGAACGCGACCACGCCACCCGAACGGCGTTCGGACGGCAGTGCGGCAAGCTTGTTGTAGGCGCCGCGAAACTTGAAAGAGCCGGTGCGCTGCAAGGTTTCGGCCTTCAGAAAAACGCGTCCGCCCGTCATGGCGTCGAGCGCGGCCGAAGACAAAAGCGGCGTATGCAGCGCGATACCGGCGAGGCGGCGTGCAGCCTCGTCCACGTCGGCGACCGTCGGCAGGATTACCGCAGCGTCCATTTCACAAGGGTAGCGCCGCGATTGCGGCGACAGCAAGTGCCCTTGTCTGCTAGTCGAACCGCCCCGCCGCATGCGCCAGCATGGTGTAAACCTTGCCGGTATCCGATGTGAGGTAATTGCGCGCCACCGCGGGACCGCGATCGCCGCGCGAAACCTCGTCAAGCAGCCGTTCGAACTCGTGGATGTAGTGTTCGACGGTTTGCCGGAATTCCGGATCGGTACGGTATTTGTTGCGGATTTCCTCGAACGCCTTTTGGCCTTGAGCGGTGTAGAGGCGCTGACTGCTGAAGCCGCGCTCGCCGCGCTGGTAACGTTCCCACAAGTCGGCCGTCGCGTCATGATCGATCATCCGCGCGATGTCGACCGATAGTGATTCCAGCGCACTCGCGGAATCGCGGACCGGGCGTGACGGTTCACGCGACGCGGACGGTGTCGCCGGCGTAATCGGCGGGCTTTCGTCGCGCGACGCGCGCGTCAACAGATCGCTCAGCCAGCCGCCACCCTTGGCATTGCCTGGGTCCTTGCCGCCCTGAATCGGGCTGAGCGACGGCGCATCGGGCCGCCGCGCGGGAGCTCCGGTTATATCGCGCCCGCTAGGGCGGGCAGGCGCGCCTGACTCGGGACGGACCGGCCGCGGCTGCGCGCGCCCACCGCCGGCCGCGTAGGCCGGCTCGGCCTCGCGGCGCACCGGCTCGACCGCGTCAAGCGCACGGCCGTGCCGGGCGACGATGCGATTAAGCTCGGCCAGCGCCTCGATCTGATCGACAATGACGCGCCGCATCTGCGCCGCGCTGTCCGCGGTCTCCTGCGGCAGCTCGAACACCCCGCGCCGCAGTTCGGCACGTGTAGCTTCGAGCTCATGCTGCATTTCCGACGCCATCTGCTTCATGCCCTGCATGATGTCGGTGAAGCGTTCGGCGGTCTGCGTGAATATGGCCTGCAGTTCGCCGGCGTTCTCTTCATAGGCGGAACTGAGCGCCTCGCTGGTGCGCTTGCGCTGGTCGTCGGCCTGCGAGCGCATCAGATCGAACTGCTGCTCGATCGTATGCACGCTCTCGTTGCTGCTTTCGGCAACGATACTGGCAATCTCACGCGCCCGCGACGTCGCGGAGTCGAGCGATTCGTCGAGCAGGCCCGAAAACCGCCGCAGCCGCTGCTCGAAGTCGTCGGTGCGCGCGTCGAGCGTCGCCACCAGCGCCTCGATATTGGCGTGCCGGCTACCGATCGATTCCTCGGTGCGCCGGTTGCTCTTTTCCAGCAATTCGACCGCTTCGGCCAGCCCACGGCCGTGCGCGGTAAACTGCGTGGCGAGCTCGCCGAGATCGTGCAACACCTTGACGGTCGTGGTGTTGAACGCGCCGAGATGCTCCTCCACCTTGGTGGTCGCGGTCCCGCTCCTGATGTTCAGATCGTTCATCGCGCTGACGAACTCTGAAACGCGCGACACCATGGTGTGCTCGATCGCGTTCATGTTCTCGTGCGCGCCGCTCAGCACTTCCTGAAGCAGGATATTGGCCTCGCGCAAGCGCTCGAACAGCGCGGTGGAGTCGTTACGCAGCATGTTGTGCGTTTCCAGCATGTCAGCGACCGTCGCAGCCGCTGTCTGCTTGGACTCGTCGATCGCGCTACGGGTCGCTTCGTGCAGATCCGTAAGCGTGCGGGAGATGTTGGTCTTGGCCGCGTCGGCGACGCCCTGGGTGCCCTCCTGCAATTGACTGAGCGTGCGCGTCACTGCGGCCGTCGCATTGTGGCCGGCGTCGTTGATCAGGCGGGCGATTTCCTCGCTGTTGTCCATCATGGTCTGCGTGAAGACGAAGCCCTTGGCCTCGATCGACTTCACCGCCTGGTCGGTGACGCGGCCAACTTCGTTGGCGAACTGCTCGCCCTTGCTGGACAGCGCGCCCAGCAGTTCATCCGATTTCTCCTCCAGCACCTGCCGCAGCTCGCCCACGCGCTGCGACACCGCGCTATGAATATCCTCTGCCTTGCCGGAAATGTTCTTGGCGATGTCCGCACTCATACTCACGAGCGTGCGTTCCGCCTCGCTCGCGGTGCGACCGATGGCATCGGCGCTGGTGCGCGCCGTTTTGTTTATCAGATCGGTCGTGGTTGCGGCCGTCTTGCCGATCGTCTCGCTCGCGGCGGCCGCGCTCCTGCCGAGCACTTCGCTGGCGCTCACCGCCGTGCGATTGACCAGTTCGCTCGCGGCGGCGGCGTTGCGGTTCAGCGCCTGGCTGCTGCTGACGGTCGATTTCTCGATGATGTCGCTGGCCGCGGCGGCGCTCTGCGCCAGTACCTGGCTGCTGCCGGCGGTCGATTTGTCGATGACTTCGCTGGCCGCGGCGGCGCTCTTGGCGATCGTATTGTTCAGCGCCACGGTGCTGCGATTGAGCGCCGAGGCCGCCTCCGCTGCACTTTTGCCGACTGTGCCGCTGAGCAATTCGGCGCTCCGGCCAATCGTAGCGGAGGCTTCGGCCGAACTCTTGCCGAGTATCGTGCCGAGCAACTCGGCGCTGCGATTGAGCGCCGCAGTGGCGTCCGTCGAGCTCTTGACGACAACGTTGCTCAAGAGATCGGCGCCGCGATTAAGCGATGCAGTCGCTTCCGCCGCACTCTTGCCGAGCGCAGTCGTGAGCAGTTCGGCGCTCTGCCCAAGCGCCGAGGCGGCTTCTATAGCGCTCTTGCCGACCGAGGTGGTGAGTATATCCGCGGTGCGATTAAGCGAAGCCGTGGCTTCCGCGGTGCTCTTCCCGACCGAATTGGTGAGCTGTTCGGCGGTGCGATTAAGCAAAGCGGTGGCTTCTGCTGTGCTCTTCCCGACCGAATTGGTGAGCTGTTCGGAGGTGCGATTAAGCGAAGCGGTGGCTTCCGCGGTGCTCTTTCCAACCGAATTGGTCAGCTGTTCGGCGCTGTGATTGAGCGACGCCGCCGTCTCCAAGGCGCTGCGGTTGAGCGCCTCTGTCACCGCCGTGGTCGCCGCCGCGCTCTTGCCGAGCGATTCGTTGGTGGTCGCGAGAAGCTGACTCAAGGTCTTATCGGCGTAATCAGCGTTGGTTTTGACCGCTTCGGACAGCTCGGTCACGCGCGCGCTGAGCGTCTCGGCAGCCGAGCGCGAGTGCGAGTCGAGTTCGCGAACGACGGCTTCGGCACGTCCGATGAGCAACTGCTCCAACTGTTCGATGCGTGAATCGAGCGTGCCGGCAACCTGCATCGCGCCGACGCCGAGCGTCCTGTCTATCGTTGCGACACGCTCGCTGACTGCGTCGGCGATAGTTTGGCCACGGCTGTCGATCAATGTGGCAACGTCAGTGACGCGCTTGTCGATCGCGTTGACGACGTCCTTGCCGCCTTCGGCCAGCGTTTTGGCGATATCCATGACGCGTGAGGACAGTGCTTCCGTCAGCGACTGCGTGCGGCTATCGAGCGTCTCCTGGAAACGCGTCAGGCGCTGGTCGAGCGTCGTGGTGACCTCGTTCGCCCGCGAACTGACGCGGCTGTCGAAACTATCGATATAGCCGCGCATCGACTCCGACACGTCCTGCGTCCGCGCGCCGAGACGCTCGACCAGTTCGGACCCGTAGGTCTTCACCGTGCGGTCGAATTCCGTCAGATGACGCGTGATCAGATTGCCGAGCGTTCCGGCGTCGCGCGAAATCCGCTCGCCGAGTTCGACGCCCGAATGGCTGAACATCTCCTCATAAGCGGCGAGCCGAGTCGCCAGCAGTTCCTTCATCGCGTCGCTGCGCGAAACGATCACCGAGACAAGCTGCTCGGCGCTTTCGCGCACTGATTCAGTCATTTTCGAACTGCGCGAAATCAGCGCGTCGGTGATGCGCGTGCCGGCCTGTTCGAGCTTGGCGGCAACTTCGCCGCCGCGCAGATTCAAGTCGAGAACGAGCGACTCGCTCGACGTCTTGAGCGTGCTGTTGACCTCTTCGGCGCTGCTCGCGATCCGGTCGGCGATCCGGCTCGATGTCTCGATGATCGTGTCGGACAGCTCCTGCGAGCGGCCGACCATATGATCGGTCAGCTCCTGGGAGCGCGACACCATCTGCTCCGTCAGCTCCTGCGAGCGCGATACCATGAGATCGAGCACGGTGAGGGATTTTTCCGAAAAGCCCTCGGTGACGGCATCGAGCCGCGCCGTCATCATGTCTTCGAGGCCCTGAGCGATATCGGAAAACTCCTCGCCGATATGATCGGTCTTGAATTTCAGGCTCGAAGTCAGCCGGTCGCTGGCCGTGGCGATCGCGCGCGACGTCTCGGTGCTGGTGCTTTCCAGCCGCTCCAACAGATCGCCGCCGCGGTCGCTCAGCTGCTGGATCATGTCGTCGCCGATCTGGCCAAGCGACAGCGTGATGTGCTCGCCCTTCTCGGCAAGCGAGTTGGTAATGCGTTGCGCGGCTTCGTTGACTTGCTGTCCGACCAGTTCGCTGATCGTCGACAGATCCTGCGTCAGATCGATATGCACATTGTTGATCGCCGAACGCACCTGCTCGGCCTGGCTGACCAGCGTATCGCGCTGGCTGGCGAGGTCCTGAATAAGGTTGCGGATGCGCACCTCGTTGTCGCCATAGCTGCGGGTCAGTGCCGCGACCTCGTTATGCACCATGGTTTCCAGCTCGCTCGCGCGAGCCAGCGCGCGCTCGACGCCGTCTCCCATGGCCGCCACTTCGCGGCGGATCGCCTGGCCGACACTGACGATGGAATCCCGCGCCACGCTCTCAGGCTCGGCGAGCCGCATGGCGACGCCGGCCATCGATTGGGCAATCAGCCGCAATTCCTGGGCGCGCCAGGCCATGTGGGCGACACCGAAAAAGAAAATGATCGGCAACAGCGCAGCGGCGCCGAACCCGACGACAACCGCCGCCATCGAATGGCCCGGTCCCATCGCCGCGGTGAGGTCGGAGAGAAAGGCCCATGACAAGGCAAGGCAGCCGACGATCCAGGCGGCGGAGAACACCGCGGCGACAAAATATGACGTGTGCGCAGGGCGGCGCTGCAGCGTCTGAAGGATTTGTCCAATCGACCGGCGGTCGTCGTTGGCGGCCGGGGGAGCCGCCTCGGGGCGCAGATCGCGGCTGCCGATCGGCTCGGCGCGCAGATCATCGCGGAAAACAGGCGGCTCGACAGGTGCCGGCGCGGGTCCATAATCGATCAATGCGTCCGCAGGGACCTCCGCCGCCGCCTCGGCTGCCGGGGTGTGATCCTCATCCTCGTCACGGATATTGAGGGCTTCCTGGATCGCCGACAGCGCCGCTTCGGTCGGATCGATCGTCTTTTTCGGATAATTGGCCATATCGGTCGTCGCCTCGCGTGTTACGCTTGACTGAGGTCGGCCTGGAGTGGGCTCCGGCCGCGCCACGAGCGCGTGATCGTCTAAGTCCTCAATGCGGTGCAGAGGGCTCCCCCGCCCTCATGTTGCACTCCCATACCCCATCCTATCGGTCTGGCGCATCGAAAGAAACTAGCCCGGTAACGACCTTTTAATCATCGTTAACGGTTTGCTTACCATAGCATCAGGCTTCGGCCGCAGGGGAAGGAATTGCCATTTTGCGGCCCACAATACGGCCGGCATTGGACCTAACGCCACTAAACTCTGCGCCCGGCCGGCTTCCCCAGTGTGGATAATTTGGAACCTGAGGCGGTTGGCTTCGCCTCTTAACACCGCCCGTAAGGTTCCGTCGGCGACAAGTATACGTTGAGGAACCCGGCGGGCCGCTGCCGCGTCGTAGGAATTTGCTCACCACACGGCGGAAAGAAGCTGCGGCAACGCCGGGTGAGCGGCGGCATTTTTACCCCGCCTTGGCAGCTCTCCGGCACACTTGGGCAGGAATCCAGGGAATGGCGGCGGAGAAACCAATGATGACGGGCGCCAAGCTGGCCGGCGACACCAAGGAGAGGCGCGCGACAAACGCGGCCGCCGTCCGCGTCATCGACGATGAGCATCTGGAGCGCATCACGCTCGGCGACCGGCGCCTGGAGCGCGAAGTTTTGCAGATATTCGTGCGCCAGAGCGCCATGATGCTCGAGCGCATATCCGGCGGACAGCCGGGCGCTCTCGGCACGGCAGCTCATACCCTGATCGGATCGGCGCGCGGCATCGGCGCATGGCGGGTCGCAGGCGCAGCTGAAAGGCTCGAACGCGCGACCCGCGAAGGTGGTGACGAAGGCATCGGCGAGGCGATCGCGGACTTGAAGGCCGCGAGCCTCGAAGCCACCGCCGCAATCGGCGCGCGGCTGGCCGAACCGTCACATTAGATTGCCCAGCATTCCGCGTGCGATTGGCGGCTCGGCTGCACACTGGCGCACGACGCCTTGAGCCTATAGAAGAGGCCTGCCGCCGGCTCGGCGGCGTTCCCGCCCATCCCCGCAGCCGACAGACTGCGCCGACGTCAATCACCCATTCGATGCTTTAAGCCATGGCCAAAATCACCTTCATCGACAACGAGGGCACCGCGCGCACGGTCGAAGGAGAAATCGGCGCGACAGTCATGGAGACTGCGATCAAGCACGCAGTTCCGGGCATCGAAGCCGAATGCGGCGGCGCCTGCGCCTGTTCGACCTGCCACGTCTATATTGAGGAAGACTGGCGCGAAAAGGTCGGCGAGCCATCGCCGATGGAAGAGGACATGTTGGATTTCGCTTTCGAGGTGCGGCCGAATTCGCGCCTGTCCTGCCAGATCAAGATCCGCGAAGATCTCGACGGCCTGACGGTGCGCACGCCGGAACGGCAGGCTTAAGCGACGAAAGTCGCCTGGAACGAATCTGCGGTGGGCCGGAACAATTTCCGCTCCCGTTAAGGCTTTTGCGGCTTCCTCTTTCCCTACCGCTGCGAGCACGCTAGACACTCGCCACCTTTTGGACATTTCCGCGCAACTTAAGAGTACGACGCGATATGAGCGAACCTATCAAGACCGATGTACTGATTGTCGGCGCCGGCCCGATCGGCCTGTTTGCCGTGTTCGAGCTCGGCCTGCTCGATATGAAGGCGCACCTGGTCGACATTCTCGACAAGATCGGCGGTCAGTGCGCCGAGCTTTATCCCGAGAAGCCCATCTACGACATTCCCGGAATTCCCATGACCAGCGCGCACGGTCTGGTGGACTCGCTGCTGGCGCAGATCAAGCCGTTCGGCGCGCAATACCATCTCAACGAGATGGTCGAGACGGTCGAAAAAATCGGCAATCCACTGTTTCGCGTGAAGACCGATCAGGGCAAGGAGTTCATCAGCAAAATTATCGTCATCGCGGCGGGCGGGGGCTCGTTTCAACCCAAACGTCCGCCGATTCCGGGCATCGAGCCTTATGAAGGCAAATCGGTGTTCTACGCGGTGCGGAAAATGGAGACCTTTCGCCACAAGCGGATCCTGATCGTCGGCGGCGGCGACAGCGCGCTCGACTGGACGCTCAACCTTGCGCCGCTCGCCAAACATCTCACGCTGCTGCACCGGCGCAACGAGTTCCGCGCCGCCCCCGATAGCGTCAACAAAATGATGGCGCTCGTCGGCGAAGGCAAAATCGATTTCGTGACCGGCCAGGTCACGTCGCTGGTCGGCGCCGACGGTCAGATCAGCACCGTCAACGTCAAGAGCAATGACGGCTCGACCTTCGAAATCGGCTGCGATGTGATGCTGCCGTTCTTCGGCTTGACGATGAAGCTCGGACCGGTCGCGAACTGGGGCTTCGAGCTGAAGAACAACGAACTCATTCCAGTCGAGACCGCAAGCTTCGAGACCAGCGTGCCGGGTATCTTCGCCATCGGCGACATCAACTGGTATCCGGGCAAGCTGAAACTCATTCTTTCCGGCTTCCATGAGGCGGCGCTGATGGCGCAGAAGGCTCACCACTACGTCTATCCAGACAAGCGGCTGGTATTCCAATACACCACGTCCTCCACGAGCCTGCAGAAGAAGCTCGGAGTCGCGCCGTCGCGCTGAAGAAGAATTTCCGCTTAAGGCGTCCGCGGCGGCACGACGGCCGGCGCGGGTGACAACTGAACCGGTGGCGGCGGCGCAGCGGGCGCTGCGGCAGGAGGTCCGCCCGGTGACGGCGCCGACGGTTGTTCAGACGTTGGCGGCGGCAAGGTATCGACGCTGACCGCCGGTGGTTGCGGCAGGCCAAGCACCACTCGCACCGCCGGCATCGCCGCGTCGGCCATCGCCGCATAACCTTCGGCGGTCGGATGGATGGCGCCGCCATAGACAGCGCTGACCACGCCCCACAGCGCGTCGTGAATGTCGGTCGGCCGCAGCATCGCCGGGATGCCTACCGGATAAGTCATTGCCGTGAAAAAACTGTCGTCGGCCGTTCTGATCCAGCGCGCCCGCGACGCATAGGGACGGTAGTCGCTTGCTGGGAGCGAACAAACCAGCGGATCGGTGGCGGCGGCGACAAGGTCGGTCGCAAAGCTCTTGCCGTCCTGCGAAAAGCATTGCCGATCGAACGCCGGATCGTTCGGCGCTTGCACGCACATGCCGTGGTTTTCGAATTCGGACTGATGCGCATCGACGAACGTCATGCGATCGGTCATTGGATCGCGGCAAGCATTCTTGCTGTCACAGGTCGCCAACGCCTTGACGGCGGGCAAGAACATTTTGTCGACGAAATCGGCCGCCTCGCGCAGCCGGGTCGGATCGGCGGAAAACGCCGGGTGAATATCGACACCGTAGCGGCCGCCCGGACACGGCTTGTCCGCTGCCTGCATGGCGGGGTTGGCGTAGGATACGAAAACGACGCGCGCCAGATTGCCGCCGACGTAGGGTTTGAGCGCCGTGCGCAACCGGGCGAATTCTTCCGGCAGGTTTCGTTGCAGCGCGTCTTCCGCGTCTCGCACGCCGACGATACCGCCGCCGCGGCCAAGCAGAATTCGTTCGGTCCTCGCGTCGACGATGACATTGCCGACCAGCGCGGCGAATTTCACATCGTTGGCGCCGACCGTCAGTAATATCATGTCGAGATTACGCTGCGGGTCCTGCTTGTGGACCCGCGCCATGAGCACTTTCAGCTCGGTCAGCTGAGCAGGCGCCGTTCCGGCGCAGGCATCCAATCCGACGTCGGTCGGGCAATCGTCGAAACTTTGTCCGTTGAACATTCCGGCGTCGATCGAAGCTCCGCTGCAGGCGAGCGGCAGGAAGGTGATCGCGACGTGCGGCTGCTCGACGGCGAGCGCGAGCGCGGTACGGATTTGGTAGCTGTAAAGCGAACGATGGCACGCGGGGCTCATCCAGCGCGCGCCGTGGTGCGCCCAGTCCTTCGCGGCGGCATCACTCGCCGGTCCGCTCTCGCAGGACCGATCGCCGGTAAAGCCGGCGCGGCCCGGCCGATAATATTGTCCGCCGCCGAAGCGCCGGAAGCAGAAGCCGCCCTCAAGCTGGACCGCCTGGTCGGGATCGCCCTCACCCGCCGCAATGGAATCGCCGAGCCCGGCAATAAGCAGGTCGCGCACGTTGACTTCGGTCGTGACGCGCTGCGCCGTGCCGTCACCAAGCGGAATGTCGACCGTCGCAACCGTGGCATGCCCGGAGCGCACCCGCACTTTGACTTCCGCATCGCACGGCGCGCTGACTGGCTGAAGCGGTCCGCTGCCGTCGTCGAACGTCCACGCGCAAGTTTGGCCCTGCGGGACCGTGCCCGATATGGCGACGCCGACCGAATGGTCACGCGGATCCAGGTAGTTCTCATTAGCGCCGTCGCGGTTGCAGGTCTGCAACAGGTTGCCGTAATCGTCGAGGCACAGATTGCCGACGACGTCCTGGGCCCAGCCGACGCCGCCATTGGCTGCCTCCAGCCGCCGTTCCTCGGCGAGCACCCCGTCGCCGCGGCTTGCCGCCACCTGGTGCAGGAAATCCGCCTCCTTGCGGAACAGCCGGAAGCGATTCTTCACCTCCCACACGATGTGGAAATTGCCGGTATCGGCAAGTTGTCCACCGTTATCCGCAGGTTGGGCACCTGTGTCCGCAGGTTGCCCATATGCCGAAACGAACGGCACACTGACGACGAAAGCCGCCAGGAATGCCAGGATGAGCGGACAACGCATGATCCGGGATGTGACTGGGAGGGCAAGAACCACGAGCGTTTCCTAACACGCCGCTTGCGGCGGAAATGTGAGGAGCAAGCCGCAGCGAAAGCTGCCGGTTTTACAAGCATTTAAGCATTTGCGCAGGCCCGCCGAGCCCTCGGGCCGATATTCATCCTGCGTTCACGTTCCGTCTGACACAAAGTCTTGGTTGGGGGTTATCCACGTCCATCCTGCACTCAGTCCCTTCCCCGGGGACGCGATGCATTCGTCCGCGCGACCGTCGCCATGCTTGTCCTGACGCATTCCCCGGGCTTCGCTCCGAACTTCGCGCCGACGGACGCGGGACTTGCCATTGCGCGCCGCAGCCGGCGTGCCGCGGGCTTCAGCAAGGGCAAGATCGCCCTGCTTTTCGCGCTGCTGCTGGCGATCGCCGCTGTGCCGATCCTGCTCAATCCGCTGCCGCCGATCTCCGACTACATCAATCACCTGGCGCGGATGCACATCATCGCGGCGGGCAACAGCGATCCGCTTCTGCACCGCTACTACGAGGTCAACTGGCAGGTCATTCCGAACCTGATGATGGACATGATCGTCCCGCTGTTCGAGCGGGTGATGAATGTCTATCTGGCGGGAGAAACCTACACGCTGCTGAGCTTCGCCCTGATCATCTCGGGCACGCTCGCGCTGCACCGCTCGCTGTTCGGCCGCTGGTCGGCGCTGCCGCTGATCGCGTTTCCGCTGCTCTATAACGACATGTTCCTGGTCGGCACGATGAATTTCGTGTTCGGCATCGGTTTGATGCTGTGGGCGCTGGCAACCTGGGTCGCGTTGCGTGAACGCAGCCGCGCGTTGCGGCTCGCGGTCTCGGCGGCGTTCGTGCTCGGCCTGTTCTTTTGCCACCTGTTCGTTCTTGGCGTCTACGCCATTGGGTTGTTCGCCTTCGAGTCGCACCGGCTTTGCGCTACTTACATGCGCGCACGCCGCGCTTCGGGCGGCGTCGCGGCGCGCCGCGCCCTGCCCGGACTCATTGTCGATTACGTGCTGACCGGCGTGCCGTTTCTTCCGGTGCCGCTGTTGTTGATGATGAGTCCGACACGCGGCCTGTGGGACTTCGTCTGGTCGCTGCAAGGCAAAGGCGACGGCGCATTGGCGGCGATCCGGGCCTATTCGGATGTGCTTGCCTACGTGTTCGCAGCCATCGTCGTGGCGGCCGCCGCCTTGGCGCTGCGCTACCGCGCGCTTTCGTTCCACGGCTTCGGCTGGGTGCTGTTTCCGATCGGCGTGTTGACCTATCTGGCGCTGCCGCAGGTCATCTTCGAGACCTACCTGGCGGATCAGCGGATGCCGATCTCGCTCGCCTTCATGGTCATCGCCTGTTTCGACGTCGATTTTCGCAACCGTTTTGTGCGGTTGGGTTTTGCGGCGGCGCTCGTTCTGATCGTGAGCGCACGCGTCGCCGAAGTCGAATACGTCTGGGCGCCGCTTTCTGCCGGCGTCGAATCGTTTCGTCACTCGGTCGATTTGCTCAGCCGCGGCGCCAAGGTCGCCGTCGCTTATGCAGATCCGAACGGCGGCGACAGCCTGCGCGATTACGGCCTGGTACATGCCGACTGCATTGCGATCATCGAGCGCTCGGCGCTGGTGACGACCGAGTTCACCGTCGTCGGCAAGCAGATTTTGCACGCGCGCTCCGCCTGGCGCGGCCGCGTCGATACCGAAGACGGCACGCCGCCGACAATCGGTGAAATGGTGCGGGTTGCCGATTTGCAAAGTTCCAATCGTCCCCATGCTTATGCTGAATATTGGCAGCGGTGGACGGCGGACTACGACTATCTCTATGTGCTGTTCACGCCGCCCAACTTTCAAAATCCCGATCCTGCGCATTTGAGCGAAATGTATGTCGGCGACCGCTTCGTGCTTTATCGGGTCGAGCGTTCGCAGGTCACGGCGACATCCGGACCGCCCCGCTAAACGTTGACGCGCTCTATTCACTTGCCCCGCCGGCCCGCATGACGGCCGATGCCGCTTTGGCGATTTCCGGCGGCATCGCGAAGGCGTCGGTGACAATCTGCCCGACCTCGCTGCCTGTCACCTCGCCTATTTCGAGCTGTTGTTTTTCGGCTTGCGCGATGAATCCCGGGTCGTGCATCGCGGCGTGAAATGCCTCGCGCAGCGCCGCGACGCGCGCCTGCGGAACGCCGGGCGGCGCAAGGACCGGGCGATCCATCTTCAGCGGTGACAGCACGAGCTTGAGGATGTTCTTCGTGCGCGCGTCCTTGGCGAATTCGCCGACCGCCGGCACATCGGCAAACAGCGGGTTGCGCCGCTCGGCGATCTGGATCGGCACATTCACCTTGTGCTGCGGAAACCAGTCCGGCCGCGTCGACTTGATCGAGGAAATCAGCCCACCGCAGCGTCCGGCAACTTCGCCGCGTTCCATCGCCAGATAGATGTCGTTGCCGCCCACATAGCCGGCCACGACCTTGATTTTTGTGCCGAACAGATTGTCGAGCATCATCGGCATGGTTTCCATCTGCGAGCCGGCGCCTGTAGAGCCGACCGTGAACGGCTTGGCCAGCATATCCCGCCAAGTGGCGATGCCCGACGTGTGCCAAGACACGCAGATGCCGGTCGAGGCATCGATGCTGCCGATCCAGTTCATCTTGCGCGGATCGAACCGCGCCGCAGCGATCCCGTAAAGCGGCGCGAACGGCACGCTGGAGTGAACGAGCCCCAACGTCGTGCCGTCCTTCGGCGCGACCGCATTGAGATACAGCATCGCCCGCAGGCCGCCGCCGCCCGGCATGTTCTGGATTACGATATTGGGCTTGCCGGGAATGTGCGCGCTGAAATACGGCGCGAACGCCTCGGCGTAGCTTGCGTAACCCCCGCCCGCCCCGGCGCTCAGGATCAGGGAGATCGAGCGGCCATGGTAAAAATCTGCAATCGGATCGGCGCGCGCGGCGCCGCCGACGGCGAGCGCCAGCACGAGCGCCGCGATCGGGCCTCGCATGTGCATCAGGCGGCAGCGACGTCGATCAATATGCCGTCGCAATCGGTCATCTGGTGCTGGCCGAGCGGACACGAGCGCCGGAACAGATCGAGCAGCGCCTTGCCTTCGGCGCCGGTGCCGAGCGGCGCCGGCGCCAGCAGCGGATTATCGGCCGCGATGCGCTCGACATCCTCCTTGAGCTTTTCCACGCTCTCCACCTTGAAGCCGATATGGTCCATGCCGGCGGTGATGATGCCGGTGCCGTCGTAATCGGAGATGTCCCACGGCATGATCACAAGCGTCATGTGGCCGTCGGTCAGATAATGATTGCGGTCGCCTTCGCGCTTGTTCGACGGCGCGAGTTCAAACACATGGCGATAGAACTCCGCCATCTCGTCGGGATGCATGGTGCGCAGCGCCACGTGATCGATGTGGCGCTCGTTGACTTCGGATTTGCCTTCCTGATCGCGATACACCGAGGTGCGGTTCGCCATGTTCTTCTGCGAAATATCGAACATGTTGCCGTCGGGATCGTGCGTCGAGATGCCGGCGAACGGCCGGTTCGACGGGCGCTTGAGCCACTTCACGGTCGGATATTTCTTGCGCATCCGCTCGAAGGCAGTCTCGGAATCCTCGACTTCGATGCCGAAATGGTTGAGGCCGGCCTGCCGCCCTGCCCGGCGCGGATTGATATTGAGCCCGACATAGCCGTCACCGACCGTCTGCGCGCGGGCCGGCCGGGCCTTGTCCGGGGCGCGCATGCCGAACACCGCCTGGTAGAACAGCGTCGATTGGGCATAATTGTCGCTGACGATGGCGACGTGATTGATTTTGGAGAACATCAGCGCCTCCTTCCCTGAATGACATTATTTACGGAACGCGCCGATTCGGCCGCGCATTTCCATTCAAATTGCGAGTTGCGCGCAGATTGAACTTTCCCGCGCCCAGGCGCAAGGCGCACCCGCGGAGCCATGCACGATGACCGAGCTCACGATCGAAACGCGCTGCTGCATCGCCGGCGGCGGACCGGCCGGGATGATGCTCGGCTTTCTGCTCGCGCGCGCCGGCGTCGATGTGGTCGTGCTGGAAAAGCACGCCGACTTCTTTCGCGATTTTCGCGGCGATACCGTCCATCCTTCGACGCTTGAGAACATGTACGAGCTGGGCCTGCTCGACGAATTCCTCAAAGTGCCGCACCAGAAGCTGGAACGCCTGAGCATGCAGGTCGGCGACGAAAAACTCTCGATCATCGACCTGACGCATCTGCCGTCGCACTGCAAATTTATTGCGCTGATGCCGCAGTGGGATTTTCTCAATTTCCTCGCTGCACACGGCAAATCTTACAGGACCTTCGACCTGCATATGAACACCGAAGCCATCGAGCTGATAGAAGAGAATGGCCGCGTCGCCGGCGTGCGCGCAAAAACCCCGGAAGGCACGCTGTCGATCCGCGCCGATCTCGTGGTCGGCTGCGACGGCCGGCACTCGACGGTGCGGGCCAAGGCGGGCCTTGTCAGTGATGATTACGGCGCGCCGATGGACGTGCTGTGGTTTCGCGTCACCCGCAAGGCCACCGACGATGTCGAGGAATTCGGTCATGTCGAGGCCGGCCGCATGATGGTGATGCTCAATCGCGGCGACTATTGGCAATGCGCCTACGTTATCCCCAAAGGCGGCATCGATCGCATCGAGACGGGAGGCATCGATGCCTTTCGCCGGCGCGTGGCCGCGATGACACCCACGCTTACCGATCGCGTCGGCGAGCTCAAAAGCTTTGACGACGTCAAGCTTCTGACCGTGGCGGTCGATCGCCTGCGGCAATGGTGGCGGCCGGGCCTGCTCTGCATCGGCGATGCCGCGCACGCGATGTCGCCGATCGGCGGCGTCGGGGTCAACCTCGCGGTGCAGGACGCGGTCGCCGCCGCCAACAGGCTCGCCGCCCCGCTCAAGGCGCGCAGCGTGAGCGACGACGATCTCGCGGCCATCGAAAAGCGGCGCACGTTCCCGGTCCGCGCCACGCAGCGGCTGCAACTCACCATGCAGAACCAGATCATCGCGCCTGCGCTCGCCAGCACCGCACGGCCCAAGCCGCCGCTCATGTTCAAATTGTTCAACGCCTTTCCGCTGCTGCGCCGCATCCCGGCGCGCCTGCTGGGCCTCGGTTTCCGGCCCGAGCACGTGCAGACACCAGATGTCGGGGCGGCTGCGTAGGCCATTTGGTCTATGCACTGCGCAAGCACTCCCGTTCTCGCGGCGCGTTTTGTTGGCGCCCGAGTTTTGTTGAAGCTGCCGCTGGCAGCACGATCTGTTGCAGATGAGCCCGGCGGTGGTGACCAGCTCCCATCACGATCGCGCGCAGCGCTGTAGCGACTGTTCCCGGGGTATCGCTGCGCTCAACCCGGGCTACAAACTGCTACGAACAAACAAAAAAGAAAAAAGGATGCGGAACGCCGTAAGGCGCAGACTTATCCTCCGCAACTTGCGTTGCGGCGCGCACCCTGCAGGGCGCGCTCGCCTTCCGGCGTTCCACCGCGGCTCTGCCCTCGGGACTCACGCATCCCGAGGTGCGACTCCGGACCAGGTTTCGCGGCGCTGGCGCCTTGGATGGCGGAGGTCTCCCGCCGGCGTCGGCCCCGGTTGCAGCGAGCACCTCGCGTGCCGGTCATAATGCCGGCAGACATGATGTCCGAACCCGCCCGGGAACGGCCTGCAAAGCCGCCCGCGGGCGCCGTCCTCGCCCGATGATCCGGCTTGCCTCCGGACCACCTCCTTTACGAAAGGCGAGGATCTCTCAGTACCCGAACCAAGGACAAAAGTCAATATTGGAGACAAAATGGCATGTTGTCACAGCAAAGAGGACAGAATGCCGGGGGCGACTATCCAGTACTTGAGAGTGATGGCATGTCCCGGATATGGGAATCCGGCGCGACAGGCTGCGACATCGGGACAATAAAAAAGCCTCTTGACTGGGGGGCGCTGGCGATTGCGGCAATCTCGCTTTGCCCCACTTCAGCTTATGGGACCACGGGAAGTCGTGAGCCAATCATAAGGAATGGAGCACCGGCGATAATAGACACATTAAAGCTCGGTCCGTCTTGCGGAAACGGAATGATAGAGACGCCAATTTTTGCTGCCGTAAATGCCTCGCGCAATGTTTGCATGTCGGCCCCCGCATCTGGCGGCAGAACAATACCGAATAATATTCTGTTGGCTGGCTTGAACGACCCAGGAGCGACTTTCCACCCTGCTCTCTGGAGAATTTGCGAGATTTGTATTGCGAAAAAAAGCGCTTCTGGGTCACCATCGGTCCACCGCAGATTCACAGCGCCGGGCTTGGCGGAAAGTACATTCCCAAGGTTTGTTGCTTGTGTTTCGGAGAGAGTCCGCCACGCGACTACGGCTTTCAGTTTTTCAGTTTCCAATCGCGCATTAGCAGCCTCTTTCTCCAATGTGGCCGCTCGAAGCAATGCATCTCCCGCCGTTTTCCCCGCCGCAATTCCTTGCGTTTTAGCTTCCGCAACTTTGGCATCCACGCCAAGTTTGTATTTATTAAACTCAATTTCAGCTTCGAGTGCTGCGGCTTTTTGCAGTTTTATTATTACGAATTGCGAGACTCCTACGGCTATTGCGGCCGCGGTGGCAATCGCCAGAAAGCCTATCTGGACTGAATTCCAACCATCCAAGCCTATTCCCCACATAGGTTTTACGCTCTTTGAGGGCATCGCCCTGTCGGTCTGTGCATTGTCAATTGTGGGACTTTTATCCATCGCTGGAGCGTTTTTTGCTCGATGCATTAGGAATTTGTGATGTCAGCATCCACGGATCACTGCGCCGAAAATATCCTCATTCGCGCGGTTATTATAGCGAAACTAAAACTCCGCGACATAGAGCGGCATATATTTGGGCGCTGACCTTGTGGAAAGTACCGTGTTTCAGAACGCGCGCAACCACGTTGCCTTTACGCTGCGCTGCTCCAATGACTGGAGTTTTGCGGGTGAATGTACGCCTTTTTTTGTCCCAATGACGGTTGCATCCACAGGCGTGGCCCAGCAGCACGAAGAAGCCGTCATAATGGCGCAGGCGTCGCCACTTGCGCCGAATTTGGCGAAGCGTATCAACGCGATCCCGGTCACGTCATGGCCTTTTATTTCAGTTGGGCACAAGGTGCGATGTCGAACACAAACATGCTGAAGAAGGCACTCAAACAATCCCAGCGAGACCTTAATGGCTTGCCTGTTTCCGAACAAATGGACCGGCTCAGAATGTTTTGCGACCGCAGGCCGTTGGCTCATTTCGGCGATGCCGTGATTAAGCTATTTTATGAGCTTCCAGAAATATCGCCACAATCAAACTGAGACACTACCACTATTCGGTTCGTGCGTGTACGGCCTCGATCTGAATAGGCTTAGTCTGATCGCCCCGCCGCAAAGATCCTAGCGCGCACTGCCCCTAATCGGATGTCATCATGCATTTTCTTGACATGCATCCCGAAAGAGCGGCGGCGCAACGTCGCCGAAAACAAGGTTGCGAACTCCAAAGGGACTCGCCGCAAAGCCGGCGGTTATGAGCCGCCGGCATCGCAATGATACTGGGGCGTGCCCTCGCCCGCTTAGCCTTCGGCCATTACCGGGATTTCCGGCTCTGGCGCGATCTCGTGCTGCAAGGCCGAAGCGACCGTCAGGGCTTGCAGGATTTTTCGAATAACGTCGCCCCCCGCGGCCTCTCTGATCTCCTGCAACGGAATACCGGCCGCCGTCGCATCCCGCCTGCACTGCAGCGCCAGCCGCACCGACGCCGCCACCCTTTCGACCGCCGGTAACGCTCCGACGTGATTGCCAAGCCAGTCGTTCATGAAATCGCGCGCTCGATCACTCATTTTACGCCTCCCACACAACGCTACTAACGCCCGTAAGGAAACGCAGAGACCGCGGCCAAATTGCGGAAGCCCAGTGTCGAATCGACGGTGAGTTGGAAAGCGCACGTGCTCGCGATGCCGACGCCGGAACGACCGGCAGCGCCCGGCTTGCACAATCGATCGGAGCGGCTTAACGTTTCGGTATTCGGGGAATGCAGGCTCCCGATCAGACGGCTTCCGTCCAAGCTCTGTGCAACGCTCGACGTTTCGAGGAGATTGCGCATGGACGTGGAAAGCCGTTCCGATTCAACAAACCAATCGTACGCGACGCACGGCACGATCCGCGTGCCGCACACCCCGAATGGCTATCGGGTAGCCATCCTCTGGCGTGGCGATCGGGAGACGCGGCGCGCCGCGACACCTCACAACAACCGGTATTGCCGCGTTTTCGAGGAATTGATCGCGCTGGGGATCGACGCTCAGCCGGCGGTCTACACCGACGATCATGATCAGGCACCGCCTGCCATCGCGCGGCTGACGTTGGACCGGCTGAGGAGCAAGACCGGCCGCGGTCCGCACACGCCTTTCGGCGGCGCCGCATGACATCCTTTCTGGCCGGTGGCCCGCTCGATCCGAGCGTCTTTGATGGCGCGTCCTGGCACTGGCGCGTGAATTTCACTCCATAAGCCAGAGAAATTCTTGGCCGCCTCGAAGCGGCGGCTCGTATTTGCGTGCAAAGATGTTGGTTCACCGTCAGTGCGGGAGCCTGCATCCATCCTCCGATCGGAGGACGCGGGCTCGTGGCCACGCCCCGTAGAATTGGCGCGCCTTGTTATGTCGTTTCTCTTCCTTTCGCCGCAAAGCAGGCCGGATGGCCATGTATTATCGCAAGCGAGCGCGAAGCCCTGGCCTGCCGCGCTGGGAGGACCATCCGAACACTTGAGGACGCGTTGTCGGCGCCGCGGCTGACTGCCGGAAAATCAACAATGAGCGCGCGCATATTCATTTCCTACTCCCGCAAGGATGCCGCCTTTGTTGAGCGGCTCGGCGTTGCACTCAAAGCCCACGGTCTGGTTCCCCTCATCGACCGCACCGAGATTTACGCCTTCGAGGATTGGTGGAAGCGCATCGAGGGAGTGATCGGCTCGTCGGACACCATCGTGTTCGTACTGAGCCCTGAGGCGGTTTCATCGGGCGTCTGCGGGCACGAAGTCGAATTCGCGGCGTCACTGAACAAGAGGTTTGCCCCAATCGTCTGCAGCGCGGTCGATCCCGACGCAGTGCCCGAACCGCTGCGGCGGCTCAATTTCATCTTCTTCGACGACCCGACCAAATTCGAAGAGAGCGTGGACCGGCTCGCCGAAGCGCTGCAAACCGACATCGACTGGATTCGCCGCCATACCGAATATGGCGAATCGGCACGGCGCTGGGCGGGCGCCGGACGTCCGCACGGGCTCCTCCTGCGGTCCCCGGCGCTCGAGCAGGCCGAGCACTGGATCGCGACGCGGCCGCAAGGCGCGCCGTTGCCGACCGCAGACATGCAGACTTTCGTTACCGAAAGCCGTCGGATCGCCATTCGGCGGCGCAATCTGCTGACGGGCAGCCTCGGTGCCGGCCTCGTCATCGCGCTCGTGCTTGCGGGTCTCGCCTCCTGGCAGCGAAGCGTCGCCAAGACCGAGGCCGTGCTCGCCCAGCGCAATTTCGATGCGGCGAAGGATACCATGGACTCGGTCGTGTTCGACCTCGCCTCCGGACTGCGCGACGTCGAAGGCATGCGCGTCGAGACTGTCCGCCGCATTCTCTCGCGCGCCGAAAAGGCGGTCGGAGAACTGGCGTCTCGGACCGAGAACGATCCCGCCATCCGCCGCAGCGAAAGTGCGATGTATAATGTGTTCTCCGAGACTTATCTCCGTCTCGGCGACACCAAGCTAGCGCTTGACTACGCGCAAAAGGCGGTCGCGTTGGGCCGCCAGCTCTCGATCGAGGATCCGAAGAATACAGACGCACGTCACGATTTGGCGGTGAGCCTTGATCGGACCGGGGATGTGCTTCGCGCGAAGGGCGAGCTTGTCGCGGCGCTGGCCACATATCAGGAAGTCCTTGCGATAGCGCGCGCTCTCGCCGCCGCAGAGCCCGACAATCTCCAATCGCGCCGCGAAATCGCGGTGGCTCTGTCGAAGGTCGGTGACGTGCTCCGGGACCGCGGCGACCGCGACGGAGCGATTGCACCCTACGACGAGGCCATAGCCATTGTGCGCGCGCTCGTCGCCAAACTACCGTCCAATCCGGTCTGGCGCCGCGATCTGGCGGTTAATCTCGGGCGCCTCGGCGAACTGCAGCAAGACCGCGGTGAACTCACGGCGGCGCTTGCAACGCTTCGCGAGGCGGAAGACATCGCCCGTGAGCAGGCTGCTGCTGATCCTGAAAACACGCTTGCCCGACGCGATCTCGCGGCCAGTCTCGCGAATGTCGCTCTTGTGCTGAATAAAATGGACGATTGGACGGGCGCTGTCGCGTCCTATCGCGAGAGTCTCGGAAACCTGCGCGCACTCGCCGTAAAGGACCCGGGCAACGCCTCATGGCGGCGCGATATCGCGGAAACACTGAGAAAGATGGGCGACGCGCAGCGATCCCAGTTCGATGTCGACGGTGCCCTCGCGTCGTATCGTGAGGCGCTGGAGATCAATCGTGCACTCGCGGCCGCCGATCCCGACAGCAGCGCACGAAAGGCGGACCTGGAAGCCATGCTGCGGGAAATCGGAACCACGCTCAACCGCAAAGGAGATCAGGCCGGCGCGCTGCAGAACTTTCGTGAAGCCCTTGTCCTCACCCGCGAGATATCGGCCAAGGACCCCGACAATCTGCCGAGGCGGCAGGATGTGTGGAAGTGCCTCACAATCATCGCCTCGATTTTGACGGCCCAGGGAGACCACGAGGCGGCGTTTGCCACCATTCGCGAGGAGGTCGACGCTGCCCGCGCAACATCCGCGAAGGCGCCCCATGACTCGCGCTGGCGGCGCGATGTCGCCACGAGCCTTGTCCAATTCGGCCAGGCGCTCGTGCAGAATAACGATCACAAGAGCGCGCTCGATGCGTACCACGAGGCGATCGCCATCTTGCGCGAACTGTCGAAGGACAAGGCGGATCAATCCGACATGCGCTTCGATCTCGCCATGGCCCTTATGAATCTCGGCGACCTGCTCACCGCGGACAAGAATCTCGACGGCGCCGACGATTCCTACCTGGAAGCGCTCGCCATCGAGCACGAAATCACGGTCAAAGTCCCCAAAGAGGCAGAATGGCGTTATGCTCTCGCCGCCACACTCTTGAAGCTCGCGGCGATCGGCGACGACCCGGTCGCACACCTTCGCGAGGCGCTCACGGTTGCCAAGGAGCTCCAGCAGAAGGACCAGTTGCCACAACCCGGTCTGGTCGGGCAGATCGAACAGCTTTTGGCTGCGTTCACATCCAAGCCCGCCCAGTAGCAGCGGGCAAATCCATGTCAGCTTGGTGTTTCCAGGACGCGCCCTTCGATGCTTATTAAGCAATGGCGCTTGAGAAAAATACCGATCACACGGCCGCGGCCAGTTCGCGATCGCGCAGCGTCGGGGTGCGTCCAATAAACAAGACGGCGATTGCGGCGGCAGCACCACAGGCCAGTTCGGTGTAACGGCTTCTGGTCGGAACGCAGAACAGGACGGTTCGACATCACCGTGCTGTTTCAACGCGGGGCAGCATCGCCACGCTCGACTTTCAGATAATCGATCAACCCGGCCGCATCGATGATTTCGGTTACTGCGGCATTGGGATTGAGCAGGACGAAACGCCCGCCTCGCCGCCTCATCTCCTTGGCTGCGGACACCAGGTGACGAAGGCCCATCGAAGAAATGAAAGTAACGCCCGCCATATCGACCGCAAGGTCGTTCTTGCTGCCCGAAAGGGTGGCGAGCGGCAGGGCAACAACTTCTGCGCCCGAAAGATCGAGACGCCCCGTCAATGTCATGGTTGCGGTCGCGCCCGCGTCATGAACATCGATTTTCATGCTTTTCCCATCCGGTGAGGCCAGAAAATGAGCTTACCGCTTGTTGGGCCCGAAACCAATTTGAATCGCCTCAACGACGTCTCGCTCGGCTCACGCGCGCCGACTCAGTGATCATAATGCAAATACACCGTGCACTTTCCGTCCTTAAATTCTGACCGGATGCGGTCCGCGGTGCGTCTGAGTAAGAACCCGGCGAGGAGACGCGGACCGTCTTCGTCGTCCACAATTTGTTCGATCGAGGGTCGTTCTTCCGGAAACTCGAGCCGTTCGCCGATATATGTAACGAGGATGTCCATCTTGTATTCATCAAAGCTCGCACGCACAACCATTGTGCCGCCTTGCCAGCAGTTGCTTCCGATGGCTTCGACGAGTTGAATGACGCCGAAGCTTGCGCGTTTGGTTACATCCGGACGAGCTCCCCAAATCTTGCCTTGTTCGGAAAAAAAGTCCTCGATTTTCTGCGGGTCGATTTGTTCCCGTTCGACGTTAAGCGTCACGGTCTTTCGCACACCAATGCGAAACACGAGGTTCAAGATCAAAGCAATGGCGGTGGACGTCACCAACGATGAACCGGCGACCGCCGCAATCTCACTTGGCAGCAGGTTTACGCTGCCGGGAAACACCTCAACCGTGACTCCGCCCATAATGCCGAAGGCCAGCACGACGGTGCGACGCGCATCAAGCATGCGCGACATCATGACCTGAAGTCCATTGATGATAATGAAGGTTACGGCGTACATAAGGGCGGCCACCACGACGGCGCGCGGCATGATCGCAAGTACGGCGGTCAGCTTCGGGCAAAAGCCCAGTGAAAGGAAAATTGCGGCTGTCACCAGCGCGACATTGCGGCTGGCAACACCGGTGGCGGAAGCAAGGCCGGCGCTTGGAGTTGAGGTGTTAACCCCTCCAGGGGTGCCCGCAATTCCGGCGAAAATGGTGGCCAGTCCATCACTGAGGACCCCACGCGTTATCGACCGCATATCGGGTCTGACCCAAGTCGAATCGTTAGTCTTCTCGCAGATGGTTATCGTTCCCGCGGCCTTCATTGCCGCGGCAAGGCTGGCGATCGCAAATGGCGCAACGAGCGCTGCGTTGAATGACCAATCGATGTGACCGACGTGGGGAATTCCGAGCCAAGCGGCCTGGTCAACGAGCGACCACAGCTTCGGGTTCAAAATGCCTGCCGCCAGCGCCACGGCATACCCGCCGGTGATCCCGATTAACGCGCACAGCATGCGCGCCAATCCTTTGCCCCAGATGTTGAAAGCGGTGATGGTGCCGAGGGTCATGGCCGCGACCAGCCACTCGGCCGAGCTGACGGGCGTTACGGTCGGCGCCAGCAAAGTTCGTAAACCGGCAAGACCGGCCGCCACACCGAGCATGAAGATGACCAGCCCCGATATTTCTACGGGGAGAAACGTGCGCAGCCGGTTCAGCATCGGCGCGACGAGCGCTTCAAGCGCACCGGCAAAAATCGTCATTCCGAAAACCAATGGCAACCCGCCGATGCGTGCGGCGATCAGGCCCGGCGCGAAATAGCTTGCCGTGAATGTCGAAGGCAGCATGTAGCCGGATCCGATCGGACCGAGCCGCAGGACCTGGATGAGGGTGCCAAAGGAAAGTACGACCATGCCGACCGCGAGCAAATTGGCCACCATCGGAATGGGTACGTCGACCGCGCGGCAGATCAGCAACGGGTATACGAGATTGATCGAGATCAACCCGACGTGCTGAGCCCCATTCGACAATGCAATAAGCGCGTTCGGCCGCTCGTCCGCATTGTAGATCAGCGAGGAAGGCTTCTTGGCCGTGGCCGGCAGGATAGGTGCGCCATACGCGCGTCTTAAAAAACGGCGTATCGTGTTGCTGCTCTGATGCGGCTGACGTTCTTTGGCCGACGCTGTGCCCTTGTCGTTCAACGCGACGCTCATCGCACGCTCGCAATACCGGCTTTCTGCATCGGACGCGTTGATAGAAGCTCGCGGAGCGCACCGATGTCAACAAAGCGACGCCCGTCCAGGCCCGGACGGTGGCGATGATCGAACGCCCGTGCGCAAGCGGATCGTTAATTCTTCAGGCCGCAAAGCCCTGTGCGACGGTCACCGATCAGACGGCCGCGGCGAGTTCGCGCTCCCGAAGATTGGAGTCGCGCCCGATGAACAACACGGCGATTGCGGCGAACAGGCACATCAGTCCTGACAGCATGAAGGCTTGCATGTAGGTGCCAAACTCAATCCGAAACAGGCCGGCGAAAAAGGCCGCGGATGCGCCGCCAAGCTGGTGGACGGTGAATACCCATCCATAGACGATGCCGCTCCGCTCGCGCCCGACCGCATTGGTGACGAGCCGTATCGTCGGCGCGACGGTGGCAAACCAGTCCACGCCGTAGAACACAGTGAACAGGCTCAGAACGTAGAAATTGGCGAACGAGAACGGCAGGTAGAGCAGCGATAGGCCACGCAGTCCGAAATAGACGAACAGCAGCAGGCGATTGTCGAACCTGTCGGCAAGCCAGCCCGACGCCAGTGTGCCGAAGAAGTTGAAGATGCCGATTGTCGCGAGCAGCGTCGCGCCGGAGACCTCGGAATAGCCGTGGTCGATGCAGGCCGGTATCAGGTGGGTGCCGATCAGTCCGTTGGTCGAGGCGCCGCACACGAAATAGGTCGCGGCCAGAAGCCATATGTCGCGGTTGCGCACGGCGACGCGCAGCCCCGCAAAGGCGAGCACCACCGGATTGCCCTTCGGCGCTGGCACCGGCTTCACCTCGCCGGTTTCGCCGTAAGGCAGGAGGCCTACATCCTGCGGCCGATCGCGCAGCAGGAGAGCCACGAGCGGCACGATAGCGGCCGTGATCGCGGCGATCACGATGACGGTCGTACGCCAGCCATAGGTCGACGTGATATTGGCCATCACCGGCAGAAACACGAGCTGACCGGTCGAGGAGCCGCCCGAAAGAATGCCGATGACGAGACCGCGTCGCTCGGTGAACCATCGCGTCGCCACCGTCGCCGACAGCACGCTGGCGAGAAAACCGGTTCCGGAGCCGACCAGAAAGCCCCACATCAGGATGAGTTGCCACGGAAACCGCATCAACGAGGTCGAAGCGACTCCGACAGCGACCAGAACAAGGGCGCTCACGACCGAGCGGCGGACGCCAAACCGTTCCATCACGGCGGCGGCGAACGGACCGATACAGCCGTACAGGATGAGGTTGATCGATACGGACAGTGCGATGGTCGGGCGCGACCAGTGAAACTCCTGCTCGAGCGGCACCATCAGGATGCCGGGCGTCGAACGGACACCGGCGGCGGTCAGCAGCGCCACGCAGGTCACTCCGACGACGATCCACCCGTAATGAAACTTGCGCCCCAACATCGTCTGTCCGTTGTGCGGGAAACCCGGACGTCGATCAAGGGCACTTGGAAGCGGGCATCGCTCAAAAAGCGCCGATGACCCGACTTGGAGATCCGTGAATAGCACCCATGCGAACTTGCTAGTGCCGAATGCTTGGCGTCTTGGAGAAGTCCAGGCGCTGACTGCGCGCCCGTTCTAGTGTTTCAGCCCGGCGCGGCAGGCGACTCCGGCCCAGCGGGTCATTTCGCGGCGCAGGTAAGGTCCGAACGGCCGGGCCCCTGCCCGATCGGATCGAAGCCCAGTCTCTTCAGCATCGCGCTTCGATAAGGCGCGCGCGCGCAAACAGCCGGCGCGACAATCTCGCCATTTCGGGCGGCAGCTCGCGTTCGATCAATCCGAGGGCTTGTTCTACGGTCTTCACCGTAGGCCGCGTCCCCGGTGCGTGCAGATGGACGTCTGCGGGAAGCTTGATGTTTGCAACGACGCGCGTCATCCGGGCGCTGTTCGGCGATGCCGAAGATTCCTTAGGCTTCGAAATCAATCTCAGCTTTTTCGTTCCCGCTCGGCTTTTTCCAGCGCGTGCACCAAGTCCCGGAAGCGCTGGGGCACATGTTCGTCCAATGCCATTTCCTTTCGCAGTCTCGGCCCAATTCCATACTGGATCGCGCCGAACCACTGAGTGCGGTCATGGATATCCGGTTGCGTTGGCTTGCCGTGGCTGCTCGTTGTCATGTTTCGGACCTGGCCTAGAAGGTAAAGCAGCAAAAGTAATCCAGTTCCTCCGCATCAGCCGAGGCGGAAGTCGCTCGGCGATAGGAGCCGAGCCTTTGCTGCGGTGCGATAAACAGGCGGTGGCTCAACGCCGTCAGTCAGGTGCACCGGCGCGGCAGGCTGCGGCGCCGATGCGGTAGCGCCCCCGCTATTGCGTGCCCGCCAGGTTGGCGCTCTTGATGACCTTGGCCCAGCGCACGCTTTCCGACTTCACATAGGCGTCGAGCTGCTCCAGCGATTTGTCGCCGAGCCCGATCATGCCGAGCTTTTCCAGGGGCGCCTTCATCGCCGGCGAATGGACAGCGGCGTTCACGTCCTTGTTCAGCTTTTCAAGGATCGGCTTCGGCGTGCCGCCGGTCGCGAGCAGCATCTGCCAGGCAACGGTGTCCGGCCAAGATGGCATGCCGACCTCGGCGAGCGGCTTGATGT
>Ga0265339_10000157_pt1 | contig 56306 bp, 52 predicted proteins | sample 4CB219metaG_FD_202085 | JGI IMG/M metagenome (GOLD analysis project Ga0265339, IMG submission 202085) | Rhizosphere microbial communities from Carex aquatilis grown in University of Washington, Seatle, WA, United States - 4-CB2-19 metaG | ecosystem: Host-associated > Plants > Roots >... | reverse complement strand
TACGGTCTTCTTCGTCCCTTGAGTCATGGCGGCCCTCCTTTGTTTCGCAACTAGGAGCTGGCCATGACTCGGGGACATTTTGCTGAACTATCGCAACAGAACCGCAAAAGGAGAACCGGCGCTTGGCCGAACAAATCCGCGCGCTGTCCGGTGAGGACCATCTTTGGCGCGAGGCTGCGCCCTGGCGAGACGCGACGCCGGCAGAACGCGTGGCGGAGACCTGGCGCCTGTGCGCTCTCGTGCCGTGGTTCCGTTCGCTGTGGCCGGCGGATGTGCGCGCTCGGGCGGAAACACCCGAACCGCTACCTGCGGACACCGTGGCGATTCTCGAACGGATGAAACAAACGTCCGGCAAGCCCTGATGCTCGGCGAGGTGCCGCCAACCGAGGTCGTGGCAAGGACACGTCTTCAGCCGTGCAGCGCTTTCGCGAACGACGGGAGTGAACGCACGATGCAGTCTTCGGTCACGGTGAGCGTCAGTCGCAAGTAGCCGGGGCGGCCGAAACCGGTGCCCGGCACGGTGAGCACGCCGTGTTTGACCAGCGTGCTGACGAAAGCCACGTCGTCGGGAATCGGCGTCTTGAGAAAAACGTAGTAGCCGCCTTCCGGCTTGCGCACCTGGTAGCCAGCGTCGCGCAGGCCATCGCACAGAAGATCGCGCTTGCGCTGGTAAGGCGCGATGTCCACGCACGCGTCGCCCGCTTCGGCCATGACCCGCTGCCAGAGCGCTGGCGCGTTCACGAAGCCGAGCGTCCGATTGGCGAAGGCGCACGCGTTCATCAGGGTGGCGCTCTTAGGGATGGACGGCGAGAGCGCCAGGTAACCGATGCGCTCGCCGGCCACGGCCTGCGCCTTGGACCACGAGTAGCACACGACGGTGCGCGGAATTTCGCTGGCCACGAAGCTCGGCGTGGCTCCGTCGTAGAGCAAGTTTCGGTACGGCTCGTCGCTGAGCACGAGGGGTGGCTCGGGCAGCGCGCTGAGCATCGCGCCCAGCTCACGCAAACGCTCGCGCGGGTAGACGCGGCCGCTGGGATTGTTGGGCGTGTTGAGCAGAATGGCGCGCGTACGCGGCGTGATGAGGGCGGCGATGCGATCGACATCGGGCAAGAAGTCGTCCGTCGTGTCGATGACAATAGACCTTCCGCCGTGGTTCGCGACGTAGAACGGGTACTCGGCGAAGAACGGTGCCAGTAATATGACCTCGTCGCCTGGATCGAGAATCGATTTCAAGATGACGTTGCACGCGCCCGCGGCGCCCACCGTCATGCAGATGTTGTCGGCCACGAACGGCACCGATGTCTCGGCGGCCAGCCGCTGGGCGATGGCGGCGCGTACGTCGGGAAAACCGAGGTTGGGCATGTAGCCGTGCTGCCCCGTGGGCTCGCTCTCGAGCAGGCGGCGAAGGGTCTGCAAGACCACGCCGGGTGGCTCCACCTCGGGGTTGCCGAGCGTGAAGTCGAAGACCTTGTCCGCGCCCAGCTCGCGCCTCAGCCGGGTGCCTTCTTCGAACATGCGCCGAATCCACGACGAGCGTTCGAGCTGCTGGGCAACGGCGCGAGCGATGATCATTCCTGCGACCCGAAAAATTCCTTGCTGGAGAGCACGGCGATGCCGGACTCGCGCAGTCTTTGCGCCGCCGCATCCGGATCGCCAAAGCGGAAGATGAGAACCGCCTTACCGTTGCGTCCAAACGGCGCTGCGTAGGCGTACTCGATATTGAGCGGGTTGAGCGGCGAGTCTTCGAGCGCGCTGAGCACCCGCACGAGCCCGCCCGGCTGATCCGCGACCTCGACGGCCAACACCTCGGTCGTCTTGACCACGTGGCCGGCCTTCTCCAGGATGGCGCGCGCCTGGTCGGCGTCTTTCACCAGAACGCGCAAGATGCCGAAGTGCTGCGTGTCCGCGACGGTCAGAGCGCGCAGGTCGACAGCGTTTTCTGCGAGCAGGCGGCAGCACGCCGCCAAATGGCCGGGCTTGTTCTCCGCGAAGATAGACAGCTGCTTGATTTTCATGTGGACCGCCGATCAAGAACGCGCTTGGCCTTGCCTTCGCTGCGTCCAATGGTTTGGGGTTCGACCAGGGTGACTTTGATGCGGATGCCGATCACGCGTTCGATGGCGTCGACGAGCTTTTCCGACAGCGCTTCCAGGGCGCCCACGCGATCGCTGAAGATCTGGGAGGTGACCTCGACTTGCACTTCCATCTGATCCAAGCCGTGCTCGCGCGAAAGCACGATCTGGTAGTGCGGCAGCGTTCCCTCGACTTCGAGCAGAACCGTCTCGATTTGCGACGGGTAGACGTTGACGCCGCGGATGATCAGCATGTCGTCGCTGCGCCGGCCGATGCGACGCATGCGCCGGCTGGTGCGACCGCAGGCACAGGTGCCGGGCACGAGGGCGGTAATATCACGCGTGCGGTAGCGGATCATGGGCATGGCCCACTTGGAAAGCGTCGTCAGCACCAGCTCGCCTTCTGCGCCGTCAGGCAGAACCTTGCCGGTTTCGGGGTCGATGATCTCGGGATAGAAGTGGTCCTCGAAAATGTGCAAGCCGTCGTGCTGGCTGCACTCGATGGCCACGCCCGGTCCGATGATCTCGGACAGCCCGTAAATGTCGAAGGCGCGCACATGGGTCACGGTTTCGATGTGCTTGCGCATGGAATGGGTCCAGGGCTCGGCGCCGAAAATGCCTACGCGCAAAGGCAGCGCCTTCATGTCCACGCCCAGTTGCTGGGCGCGATCGATGAGGTGGAGAAAGTACGACGGCGTACAGCAGATGGCCGTGACGCCGAAGTCCTTCATCACCATGATTTGGCGGTCGGTGTTACCGCCCGAGATCGGAATGACCGTCGCGCCAAGTCCCTCGGCGCCGTAGTGCGCGCCCAGGCCGCCGGTGAAAAGCCCGTAGCCGTAGGCATTCTGAATGATGTCCCCTTCGTGCACGCCGCACGTCGCGAAGCTGCGCACCATCACGCTCGTCCAGACGTCGATGTCGCCTTTGGTGTAGGCCACGACGATGGGCTTCCCGGTGGTGCCGCTCGACGCATGCAAGCGCACGATGTCGCGCAAGGGCTTGGCGAAAAGACCGAAGGGATAGGTGTCGCGCAAGTCGGCCTTGGTGGTGAACGGCAGGCACGCCACGTCCTCGGCGGCGCGCAGATCGGCGGGCAAGACCTTGCGCTCTTGCAAGCGCTTGCGGAAAAGCTCGACGTGATCGTAGGCGTGCTGAACAATCGCGCGCAAGCGATCAAACTGCAGCGCCCGCAGAAGCGGCAGCGGAACGAAATCGGGTGCGCTCGCGGGATGAAACGAAGGCGTCTTGGCGGTCATCGCTTTTTCCCCATGGCAAAGGCCTCGAAATTGCTCGCGTGGAGTTTCTCGGGCAGGCAACGGGTGATCGCCTGCTGCCAAAGACTGTCAGGGAAATCGAGGTGCGATGCAAGCACGCCGAGGAGCGCGACATTCAGGCTCTTGCGGTTGGCAAGCATGGTTTCGTTGATCTGGTCGGGCGCAATCAGGGTACCGCCTTGGCGCAACACCGGCTGTGCCACTTCGATCTGACTCGCGGTGAGCACGACCAGAAAATCGGCGGCGCCCGCCGTGACCATCGGCGAGAAGACGTGCGACCCGAAGCGCACGTCGCTCGACACCGAGCCGCCACGCTGGCTCATGCCGTGGATTTCGCTTTTCTTGACGTCGAGGCCGGCCAAGAAGGCGACCGTCGCCAAAATGTCCGATGCCTTGAGCACGCCCTGGCCGCCGAGTCCGGCGACGACCACGTTGACCACGGAGGTAACATTACTTTGGAGCATTGGCCTTCTCCCTCAGCTTGATAGCACCAGCGGCGAGCAGGCATGGCCGCCTTGCGATGATCAGGCTGATTTCGTCACGGTCCAGGGCTTGCTGAATGACTCTCTGAATGTCAGAGGCGTGGGCAATGGGATCGACCAGCTCGACGTTCTTGAGGCCCAGGCTGCGCGCCAGGTCCTCGAAGGACACGCGGTTGGTCGGCTCGTGATCGAGTCGGCGGCCGGTGCCCGGGTGTTCCTGCAAGCCGGTCATGGCCGTGGTGCCGTTGTCCAAAATGACGAGCACGTGGCCAGTCGCGGGAGGGTTGTAGAGCATCTCCACGAGGCCGGTGAGCCCGCTGTGCATGAACGTGGAATCGCCGATGACGCTGACCACTTTGCGCGCCTGCTCGGCGGGAAGCGCGTGGCGCAGCCCCAGGCCGACACCGATGGATGCGCCCATGCACACGCAGGTATCCATCGCGGAAAACGGCGGCAGAACGCCCAGCGTGTAGCAGCCGATGTCGCCGGCTACGATGCAGCCGAGATCGCGCAACGCCTCGAAGACATTGCGGTGTGGACAGCCGGGGCACAGCTCTGGTGGCTTGCCGGCGGGCGGAGCTGGCTCGGGCGTGGTGTCGCCTGTGGCGATGCGCCGGACGCGAGCCACGGTAAGCTCGCCGAAGCGAAACTCGTCGGGAGTTTTCTCGACGGCGATGCCCGCCACGCGAGCCGCCTCGAAAAGGCACGGATCGCCTTCTTCGATGACCAAACATCGCTTCACGCCCTGGGCGAAGCGGCGCATGGTTTCGATGGGCAACGGATAGGTAAGGCCAAGCTTGCACACGCGCGCGGTCGGCAATGCCTCGCGCACGTGCTGAAACGAAATACCGGAGGTGATGATGCCGAGCGCGTCGTCGCCGTCGACCATCACCGTCGGTCCTGCTTTCTCGTTCCATGCGGCAATGTCGGCAAGCTTGCTGCGTAAGCGGCGGTGGGCGGGCCGCGCGTAGGCCGGAATCATCACGCGGCCGGGAACATCGCGCACGAACGACGGCGTCGGCGCATCGAGCGGCGCTCGCGGCGCAAACACGGTGGCCGAGTGGCACACGCGCGTGGTCATGCGCAGAAGCACGGGCGTGTGCCAGCGCTCGGAAAGCTCGATGGCGAGGCGCATGAAGTCGTAGGCTTCCTGCGAATCCGCCGGCTCCAGCATGGGCAGGCCCGCAGCCACCGCGAAGCGGCGATTGTCCTGCTCGTTCTGGCTCGATGCCATGCCGGGGTCATCGGCCGAGACGATGACCAAGCCGCCGCTCGTGCCGGTATACGTCGCCGTGAAAAGCGGATCGGCGGCCACGTTCAAGCCGACGTGCTTCATCGTGACCAGGCTGCGGGCGCCAGCGAAGGCCACACCCAGGCCGACTTCGAGTGCGACTTTTTCGTTGGGCGCCCACTGCGCATGGCCGCCCAAAGCGTCGAAGTGTTCCAGGATCTCCGTGGACGGCGTGCCGGGATAGCCGGTGCCCAGCTTTACACCGGCATCAAGCGCCGCGAGCGCCACCGCTTCATTGCCGCTGCCAAAGCGGCGAGTCGATTCTTGGGGCTTCATGGTCCGGGCGCAGTCTTGGCCAAGTGCGCGCTCAAAGGCAAGTAGAGTCGGCAAGCGAAGTTGGCCTGTTCTCCAGCCCAACTAGTGCTAGCGTCGATCGGGACAATGCGCGACACCATCATTGACTTTCACGCCCACGCCTTTCCAGACAACTTGGCGGCGCGGGCCATTGCTCACCTCGAGCATGGTGGCGGCTTCAAGGCCTTTCACGACGGGCGCATCGCATCGCTGCTGACGTCTATGGACGCGGCCGGAATCGACACGGCCGTCATCTGTTCCATCGCGACGAAGCCCGAGCAGTTCTCGCCGATTCTGGCGTGGTCGAAGAGCATCGCCTCGTCGCGTATTGTGCCCTTGCCCTCCGTTCATCCGCGCGCCGCCGATCCGGTCGGCGAGATTCACAAAATCGCCGAGGCAGGCTTTCTGGGCATCAAGCTTCACCCGTATTACCAGGGCTTCGACGTCGACGAAGAACACCTCATGCCCATCTATCGGGCCTTGGACGAACTGGGCCTTTTCGTGGTCTGCCACACCGGTTTCGACTTTGCGTTCCCGCGGGATCGCAAGGCAGATCCGGTGCGCATTCGCCGCGTGATCGATCGAATGCCGTCGCTTCTGTTCATCAGCACACACATGGGTGCCTGGGACGATTGGGACGAGGTGGAAAAGCATCTGCTTGGCTTGCCCGTCTACATGGATCTTTCGCTGTCCATGGAGCTTCTCGGTGCCGAACGCTCGCGCCATTTCCTGACCACGCATCCGCAGGACCGCATTCTATTTGGAACCGACGCACCGTGGGCCGGGCAGGCCGATACGGTGACGATTGCGCGCTCCCTGAAGTTGGAGCCCGAACGGCAAGCCGCGCTTTTTTACGGCAACGCCGAACGCCTTCTGCGCCGGAGCGCCCCGGCGTAGAGGCTACTTGCCCCCGCCGAACGCTTCGAAGGTCAGCAGGGTGTAGGTTTCGCGAATGTGCGGGATGGGGTGGATTGCGCGCTCGATGAGGCGGCCGATGCCGTTCATGTCGTCCACGTACAGCTTCACCAGCAAGTCATATTGCCCGCTGATACTGTAGGCTTCGGAAAAGCTGTCGATTTCGGCGATGGCGTTGGCGACCTCGGTCACGTGGCCGGGATCGGTTTTCAGCATGACGAAGACCGCGCGCATGGGCGAAGTCTACATCGCTTCCGTCCGGCGCACCCGAATCAAAGGCTTGGCAGACGCGGCAGGCGTGGAATGAAGACGAGCATCAGCGCCACCGCCCCGGCAGCGATATAAAACGGCGTGCGCAGTCCCAGGCCATCGTAGAGCGCGCCCCACAGGATGGGCCCGGTGGCACGCGCCAACGCTCCCGCGCTTTGCATGAGCCCGAGGGTCGAGCCCTGGAGCTCGGGGCTCACTCGGCGCGAGAGGTAGCTCGATACGCTGGGCATGTGCAGCGCCGTGCCGGCGGCGGTTACCCCCGACGCCACTAGGAAGGTCCCGACGCCCAGGTGCACGCTGAGGCCGGTCAGGCCGAAGCCCAGCGCCATCAGGACCAACGCCGCGGCTAGCAGGCGGATTTCGCCGAAGCGGCGGTTCAGCCGGCCGATAAGCCCGCCTTGCACGATGACCGAGACCAATCCAACCAGGCCGAGCACGCGCCCGGTGCCGACCACATCCATCTTGAAGGCATCGAGGGTGAACAGCCGAAAGATCGCCTGCACGCCCGAGAACCAGAAGATCGAGCTGAACGCGATGACCAGGATCACCGCGACCCCGGGGAAGCGGCCGACGTTGCGCAAGGCCTCGATATCGAGGAAGGTCCACTTCCGTGTCGAAGCGACGCGCTTTTCCGGGGGGAAAGACTCGGGCAAATAGCGGAACGCGAAGGCCAGGTTGATCATCGACAGCGCGGCCGAAAAAAACGCGGGTAGGGTGCCCTGGTGACCGATGACGTGGAAATGCCCCAGCTCGCCGCCGATAAAGGGGCCGATCATGAAGCCCAGGCCGAAGCCCATGCCGATGATACCCATGCCCTTGGCGCGATCTTTCGGCGGGGTCACATCGGCGATGTAGGCCTGGGCGACGGCGATGTTGGCGGTGGCGGCTCCGCTCCACAGGCGCGCCAGGAAGATCGTGATGAGGTGCTGCGAGAGCCCCAGGAAGACCATGCCCAGCGCCGAGGCGGCGATGCTCCAAATGAGGACCGGGCGACGACCCACGCGATCGGACAGGCGGCCCCACAGCGGAACCGCGAGGAATTGCATCAGCGAGTAGCACGCAGCCAGCGCGGCGGCGCCGAAATCGCTGGCGCCCAAGTCGCGCGCCATCGACGGAAGAAACGGAATGATGAGCCCGAAGCCCACCAGGTCGAGAAAGACGGTGAGGAACAGGGTGCCGAGCGAGGCTTTGCGCATGCCTGTCGGTGAAGGCGCGCCTCCGACCGGATCCGTGGCGACGCTCGCAGCAGCCACTTAGTCAACCGCGGGTGCGAAGAGCAAATCCATGAGCTGCCGGCCGCCAAGCACCTGGTATTTGCCACGAGCGCAACCTTTTTCCGTGTAACGGTCGATGCTGGCGTCGTTCTTCACGCCAGCGCCCGCCACCATGAACGGAACCGCATCGCGGGTGTGCTTGCGCAACTTCACGGGCACCGGATGATCCGGCAGCAGCATCACCCGCAGCTCGTCCTTGTGAACCTTCTTGTACTCGTCGAGGAAGGTCTTGGCGAGGCGGCTGTCGCAGTCTTCGATGGCCTTGATTTTGTTCGGCAGGTCGCCCAGGTGGCCGCATTCATCGACGGCCTCGACGTGCAGGTACACGAAGTCGTTGCGACGAAGCATGTCCACGGCGGCGCGCGCCTTGTTCTCGTAGTTGGTGTCGATCCAACCAGTGGCGCCCTCGGGCCGTAGCGATTCCATCTTGCCGAGCAGGCCGAGTCCCAAGATCACGTCGACCGCCGAGATGATGCTGCCCTTCTTACCGTACATTTTCTCGAACGACGGCATGTCGGGCTTGCATCCGCCCGACCACGGCCAAATCATGTTTGCCGGGTTTTCGCCTTTTTCGATGCGGGCGCGGTTGACCGGGTGATTGGCCAAAAGCTCGCGCGACTTCAGCATGAGGTCGCGCAAGAGCGCCGCCGTAGCTTCGGCCTCGGGGGTGCGGCCGCGAGGCAGGATCTTCGCCCACTCCATGCCGTGCGACGAATCGGGCTTGTCGTAGTCGACGGCTGGCGAAAAGCGCTTGCCGTGCAGATAGAGAATGTGGCGATAGGAAACGCCCTTGCGGATCTCGACTTCGGCGGTGCCCAGCTTCTTGGCGAGGAAGTCGACGATCTCGGCGGCCTCGGGCTCGCTGATGTGGCCGGCGGAATAGTCTTCCAGCAGGTCGCCCTTGGTCGTGATGATGTTCATGCGAAACGCGACGGTTTGGTCGTCGAGCGGAACGCCCAGGCCGTAGCTTTCGATGGCGCCGCGGCCGGTGTACGACGACGCCAAATCCCAACCGAGCACCGACATGTTCGCAACATCCGACGAGGTTGGAAACGCCGCGGGCAGGGTTACGAAGGTGCCGAACTGAGCGTTCTTCGCCAGCTCGTCGAAGACCGGCGTGCGTGCGGCCTCGACGGGAGTTTTTCCTCCCAGCTCGTCGAGAGGGTAGTCGGCCATGCCATCGAGAAGGATTACGGCGTATTTCATGACGAGGTCTCGCGCGAAAAGCGTCACGGTGGGATAGCACGCCTTCGGACGGGAAACCACGGATCCCCTTCGGGCGGCCCAATGTAACTTTTTTACACCACGGTAACGCATCGGCTACAATCTGGCCGCCTGTATCTAACCAAACGTTATCAAGGAGGAGAGATGCGTAAAGTAAGTGTCCTGGTTGCTATGACCTTGTTGACCGTCGCTGGGGCCGCCCGCGCGCAAGACGAGGCGCCCGCCGCCCCGGCTGGCGAGCCGGCCGCAGCACCGGCTGCGGATCCCACGATCGTTCCTCCGGCGGACGCTGCCCCGGTTGCGGTTGCTGCCGTCGGCGGCGACTATGTCTCGGCCCCTCTGACCACCAGCGCCGGAGCCCTCAAGGTCACGCTGCCAGTCGTCCTCAATCTCTCGAAGAGCGCCGTACTCAAGCCCGTGTGGATTCCGCTCGTGCTGGCCTATGGCGTGACGGATCAACTCGAGGTCTTCGTTAGCCACACCGGCGTCGGTACGCCCATCGCGAGCCCCGGCGGCGTTTGTCTCGGTGGAAAGGACCGCGGCTGCGACAAGTTCTACAACAACCTGAACCTCGGCGCGCAGTTCTCCTTCCTGCGGGACAACGGCATCGAGCTCGCTGGGATCGGCGCCCTCGAGTTCCGTCAGCTCTCCAGTCCGATGCACCTCGCGATCGACGTCGGCGTGAACTTCAAGTACGCCAGCGGTCCCGTTTCGGTCCGGGCAACGCCCGTGATCGGCATTGGCGTTAACAAGCGCAGCGCTGACAACAACAAGGAAGATCTTAGCGTGCCAGTGCAGATCGCCTTCCAGGCGGCGCCCGTGCTCGCCGTCTTTGTCGACTCGGGTATCAATGGCCCGACCAAAGATTTTGGCAAGCTATACAACGTTCCCGTCGGCATCGGCGCTTCCTTCGCGGTGCAGCCGGGCCTCGATGTCGGCGCCGAGTTCCTCCTGCCCATGATTGTCAGGGGCTCGTTCTACAAGGACCTCGGAATTGGCGCTGCTGATGAGCGCTATCTGGGCGTCTTCGCCACGTACCGCACGAAGTAACCAGCTAACTGGCTAACGAAAGCCCGGCGCCCTTTGGGGTGGCCGGGTTTTTCATTTGTGGGTATGCATTTCCGCATGAAGAAGGTCGCGCTCACAGTTTTCCTTGGCGCTCTGGTTTGCGCGGGTACCGCCCATGCTCAGCGCGGGTACCCCGACGAGTACGCGCTTCGGCCCCTGCAGTTGCCGACGGAGATGGTGCAGCTTAAGGTTCCCCTCGTCATCAACCTCTCGAAGGACAACGTCGGGAACCCCATCTTCATTCCCTTCGATATCCGCTTCGGGCTTTCGAGCGAGCTCGAGCTCGAAATCTTCCATCCCGGACACGGTCTTTGTGTCAGCGGCCAATCCAAAGGTTGCGACCACGTCTACAACGACATTGCGGTCGGGCTGCTCTATTCGGTGATGCGCGAGCGGGACGTGGAGCTTTCGCTGTTTGGCGCCTTCGAGGTGGCGCAGTTTGCAAGCCCGGCCCATCTGCGGCTCGACGCGGGCGTAGCCTTCAAATTCGTGCAGCCGCAATGGTCGATCTTTGCCAAGCCTTACATCGGCGTCGGCATGAACCATCGTGATGAGAACGGCGATGGCTTTCTCATGCCCATCGAATTCGCCTTTCAACTTTCACAACCGACGGCGCTCTTCATCGAAACGGGCTTTTATGGCGATCTTCACGACCTCGGCGATACGTGGTCCTCGCCGGTCGGCGTCGGCATCAACTTCCTGCTCCAGCACGGCATCGACATGGGCGCCGAATTCAAGCTCGACAATCTCATCGGTAACGGCAGCACCACGGATAACCGCTGGTTCATTTTCTACTTCGCCTTGAGGAACTGACTACGCCGCTGCCTTCTTCGCCCGGATCAGCTCGGCGATGCGAAGCATGCGCCGCACCGCCGACACGTTGGCCACAACGCCGACGATGAACAAAGTCAGTTCCACCGGTAGCTCGCGGCCGTACGAGATGGTTGCGAAAACGTGCTCGCCCGGCATGACCAGCTCCCACAGCGGGGCAAAGGTACAGCCGACGAGCACGTAGACGGCGCGCTCGGCTCTGCGCATGGCCCCCTTGGGCGGCGCGACACCCAGGGCTTCGGCTTTTGCCGTGGTGTAGCTGACCATGAACGAGCCAAGCACGGCGCCGAGACAAAGAATCAGAACCACCACGTGGTTACGGAAGTAGAGGATGAGTCCCGCGAGCAGCAGATATTCCACGTAGCGATCCATCGCGGCGTCGAACAATTCGCCCACGTCCGAGGTGCTGCCATAGCGGCGCGCCAGCATGCCGTCGACCATGTCGCAAAACCCCGAGCCCGTTGCCAGCAGGGCGCCTATCCCGAAGTGCCCAGCGGCGATGAGCACGGCCGATACCAAGGCTGGGACCAGCGAAAAAGCGGTCACCATGTTGGGCGTCACCCGCGCTCTGTAGAGAGCATTGACCAGCGGCTCGAAGAGCTTGTAGGCGACCTCCATGATTCCGCGACCGAGCATGATTCCGCCATGCCCATCCAATCGCTTGTTGCCCGCCTGTTTGGGCAGGATCGCGAGCACGCTGTAGCCGATGCCGATAGCGGCGAGGAAGGCCATCAGAATGAGCGAGCCGATAAGATCCGCCATTGGAGGCATAGTGAAGGAATTGGTCTTCGGCTTCAAGGCGCGCGCGCACGGGCGGGGGCGGCTTCCTTCTTGACGGAAGGCCGTTGCGTTGTTCTAGTCGATGACGCTATGGCTTTGGCGCGGGATCAGCTTGTAGAGCAGCACCTGCATTTGGTGCACTCCATCGCCGCCAAGCTGCGCGGCAAGCTGGGCAAGACCCTCGAGCCAGGCGACCTCGTCGCGTACGGGACCCAAGGATTGATTGAAGCTGCCCACAAGTACGATCCCAAACAGGGCACCGCCTTCAGCACGTTCGCGTACTACCGCGTGCGCGGTGCCATGTTCGACGGCATGCGCTCGATGGGCTGGTACTCACGCAGCGACTATGCGCGCTTTCGCGCCGAAGAACGAGCCAACGAGTACATGGCTGCGGCGGCTGCGCGACAGACGTCCGCGCAGGCGGCGGCACCGGCGCCAGCCGAAATGGCGACGGACAAGGCCGAGGTGTTGCAGGACATCGCCGAGGTGTTGAGTGGTGTGGCCGCCGTCCACATCACCTCGATGGAGGCCGCGGCCGAGGTGACGGACTCGCGCTTCAAAGCAGCGGACGAGCAACTGCTCGACGCCGAGAACCGCAAGCGCGTGCGCGCAGCTCTGGCCAAGCTGCCGGAAAAAGAGCGGCAACTCCTCGAGCTCTATTACTTTGCCGATATGAACCTCGAGGACGCGGGCAAGAAGCTCGGGCTTTCCAAGTCGTGGGCCTGCCGCCTGCATAGCCGGGCCGTGAATCTCTTGCGCGAAGCTTTGCAGGAGGACGCGTGATGCGACTTCTTCTCGTCGTGCTGGCGTCGTTGTCCGCCAGCGCCTGGGCGCAGACAGGAGAGCCGACCAGCTCGTCAGCAACCGTCGCGCCAGCGCCGATGCCGGCCCAGCCGCAGCCGTACTATCCACCGACCTATCCGCCGACTGGCTACCCGCCGCCGTACTACTATTATCCGGGCGTCCAGACACCCGCGACGGCGCCTTCTCCGGCACCTGCGGCGAGTCCTTCTCCACCGCCTGTCTACTACTATCCGCCGGCCTATCCCTATCTCTTGCCGGCCTACGAACCGCCCGAAGCGCCGCCGCCCATGCCGACAGTTAGCCTTACCTTTTCGCCACTTCACCTGCTGTTGCCCGTGCTCGAGCTGACGGGTGAGCTGCGCCTCGGCACGCAGGGCGGCGTTGCGCTCATCGCGGGCGGCGGCTGGATTACCGACACCGCCAGCGACGGTACCAAAGTCACCTTCTGGGTCTACGAGGTGGGCAGTCAGCTTCGCTACTACGTCACCGGCAACTTTCGTCGAGGCCTGCACATTGGTGCGGAGATCCTTTACTTGCATGTCAACGGATCGCTCGACAACGTGACCGGCGTGGCCCAGGGACTAGCCTTGGGTCCGTTTTTCGGCTGGAAGACCGTCAGCCACGCTGGCTTTACCTTCGAAGTGCAAGGCGGCGTGGAAATCGTTACGGCCGGAACCCAGGTCACCGATAGCTCCGGCGGTTCTACCTCGTCCAACGTCGACTGCGTGCCGTTGCTCAATCTCAACATTGGATGGTCAATCTAATAATTGGGAACCCTGGGAGGGTTCCAACCCTCCCGCGCTCTGGCTACGGCGGGCAAAGCCCGCCTTCGCCAACGCGACTTTACACGGACGCCGACAGGGTTCACGCGGACGGGAAAGTGATATCGTCAGCGGCATGCGTTGCCGGTGGATTGTGGTGCTTCTTGCGCTTGGCTGCTCGGCGCCGCTTGAGCAGGGACTCGACGAGACAGCGGCCAACGAAATGGTCACGTCGCTCGAACGCGCTGGCATCGGAGCAAGCAAGAATCGCGACGACGACGGCGCGTTTTCCGTGACGGTGGCAAAAGGCGATGTGTTGCCCGCTCTTGAGCTCTTGCGCACGCTGGGGCTGCCGCGGGGTCCGCGCGCGGGTTTGCACGAGGTGTACAAGCAGCCAAGCCTGGTGCCGACTCCGACGGAAGAGCGGGCTCGCTACGTCGATGCCTTGACCGGCGAAGTGGCGCGCACGCTCGAAACGGTTGACGGCGTGGTCAGCGCTCGCGTTCATCTGGTGTTGCCAGAAATCGATCCGCTCTCCATCGACGGCAAGCCCCGCGTGGCGGCGCAGGCAGCGGTGCTGCTCAAAGCACGCGCGGCCAAGACCCTCCCAATCGGCGAAAAGGACGTGCAGCGATTGGTGGCCGGCAGCGTGCCTGGCCTGGAGCCGTCGGCGGTGGCCGTGGTCATCACACCCGCGGCTGAGCTTGTGCCTGGACCGGGGGCTGGGCTGGTGTCGTTCGGGCCGCTGCGCCTTTCGCCCGGCAGTCGTGGGATCGTGGTCGCGGTGCTCGGCGGGGGTGTCGTCTTGCTAGCGCTTCTCGCCAGCCTCGTTCTTCTGCTCTCTCGTCGCCTGGCCGCGGCCGAGCGGCGAACCTGACGGCGGCTACGGTCCAGACAGCTTGCGCTTGAGCGCGGCGAGGGCGTCGTCGATGGATTTGTCGTCGTCGGCTTGCGCCAGCACATCCAGCTTTTTCTCGGCCGCGCGCGCGGCCGCCGTCGTGCCGGCAAGCTCGTCGGTGAGCCCGGCCTCGGCTTCGAGCGCGTCGATCTTGCCCGACATGCGCTCGAAGTCGGCAAAGGCCGAGCTGCCGCTGGAAAGCGGACTTTGGCCTTTGGCCGCGCGCGCTTTCTCCCGCAGCGTTCCCTGGCGCAGCTTCACGTCTTTCACGCGCAACTCCAGGGCGCGAAGACCGGCCACCAGGTTTTCCACTTGGGCCTTCTGCTCGTCGGCGGCTTTGTCGGTCTCGATGCGATCGGCTTCCTTCTCGGCCTTGCGTCGGAGCGCTTCCTTGGCCAGCGCATCGTCGCCCGACTGCACGGCGCGCGCGGCGTGCTCTTCCCAGGTCTTTGCCTCGGCGGTGAGCTTCGCGGACTGATTGCGCAGCCGCTTCTCCTCCGCCATGCAGGTTGCAACTTCGCCGCGTGCCTTGACCACCGACTCTTCCATATCGCGCACGAGCTGATCCAGCTCCTTGCCCGGATCCTGCATTTTGTCGATGACGTCGTTGACGTTCGCCTTCACCAGCGTGGACAAGCGGTCGAGGATGCTCATGGCAGAAAAGTCTAGCATCTTTGTCGGATCGCTTTGTCGTCGTGGTTTTTCCCGCGCCTTGCGGGGGATTTTGCTAGCGTAACCGCCTCATGCTTTTGCGCGAGATGGTTGGACAAGAGCACGCGGTGGCGATGCTGACCCGGGCCGTGGCCTCGGGGCGGCTGGCGCACGCTTGCCTTTTTGACGGGCCAGAAAGCGTGGGCAAGCGGACGGCGGCGCTTGCCTTGGCGCTCGCGCTCAATTGTCCCGAGGTGCCGGGCATGGGCTGCGGCCAGTGCGACACCTGCCGGCGCATCGAGACCGGACAGCATCCCGACGTCGTCGTGGTCGCGCCCGGCGGGCAGCAGTATCTCGTCGAGCAGGCGCGGGAGATCGTCTCGGTCGCGCAAACGTCGCCGCACGAAGCGCCGACGCGTCTCATTCTGCTCGACCGCGCCGATGCCTTGAATCCGGCGTCGGCGAACTGTTTGCTCAAGACGCTGGAAGAGCCGCACCCGGGCAATCATCTGGTGCTCATCAGCTCGGCGCCCGATCGCTTGCTGCCCACCATCCGTTCGCGCACTCAGCGGGTTCGCTTCGTCGCGCTCCAGCCCGCGGCTTTGATTGAGCTTGCCTTACGTAAGGGCGCGACAGCGGCGCAGGCCGAAACCGCGGCGACGGTTGCGGCCGGGCAAGCGGGTCGGCTGCTTTCAGCGTTGGAGGAGCACGCCGAGTCCACGCTGTGGGACGTCGTCGCCAATTTCCGCAAAGCTGCGGGCGCCAAGGACATGGGAAGCATTTTCTCGGCCGCCGCCGAGTTCTCCGATAAGGAAAGTCGGCTGAATTTGCCCGAGGCGCTCGCTCTCTTGGCACGTTTTTATCGCGATGCTCTGGTGACCGCGGCTGGCGCCGGCGAGCTGGCACTTCTGCGAGATCGCGCCGAGGAGCTGGAAATGCTCGCGGCCAAGGCGGCAAAGGGCTACGATCTACGGACGCTGCGCTCGTCGCTGCGCGAAGTGGTGGAAGCCACGATTGCCCTTTCGTCCAATGTGAATCCCGTGACTGCGCTCGAAAAGATGTTGATGGAGCTGCGAACCTTGGAGGGCGCCTCCGCATGAACGAGTCGAGCTCTATCGAACAAGCGACGCCCGCCGAGGGCCGCTATTGTGCGCGCGTGCGCCTGGCCCGCAGCGGCCGCATGCTCGACTGCGAGTGCGGCGGCTTGGCGCTTCGCCAGGGTGACCGCGTGATGGTGGACGACCGGCGCGCCAGCGTGCTGGCAACCGTCGTGGTTCCGTCTGGCAATCGGCAGGTGCCAAGCCTGCAGGGGCGCGTGATCCGCAAGGCAGACGATCGCGATCTGGCACGCGCCGAGCAAGAGAAGAAGCGGCAGCAGGAAGCGCTGACCTTCGGGCGCGAGCGCGCGCGTGCCCTGGGCTTACCCATTAAACTGTTCCGCACGGACATTGGTCTTGGCAGCGATCGCGCCACCTTCTATTTTTCATGCGAGCAGCGTGTGGATTTCCGCGCCTTGGTTCGCGACTTGTCCACGCATCTGCACGCGCGCATCGAAATGCGCCAGGTGGGCGTGCGCGACGAATCCAAGCTGACCGGCGGTATCGGGTCGTGTGGTCGCGAGCTGTGCTGCTCGACCTACCTGTCGCGTTTTGCGCCGGTGTCGATCAAGATGGCCAAGCACCAGCGCTTGGTGCTGAACCCGACGAAAATCGCCGGCCAGTGCAGTCGCCTCAAGTGCTGTCTGGTGTACGAAGACGATCTCTACGTCGAGATGTCGAAGAACCTGCCCAAGCCGGGAAAGCGCGTGGAAACGCCAGAGGGCGTGGGGCGCGTGGAAGATCTGGACGTGCTCGCCGGGCGCGTGCGGGTTTCGTTCTTCGAGCGGCCGCCCATGACTTTCGCTGCCTCCGAGGTGCGTTTGGTTGCGCCGCCGCCGGGCGCGCCTGGATCGCCGCGGCCGTCGGGCCCTGTCCCAACCGCGGCCGACGAGTCGGACTCCAGCGATGACAGCGGCGAGACGGAAGCGCACGAGTCGCTGCCGGACAAATCGTAAACGGCGGCGCGCCGACAACCAGCGCATCGACTGGATCCCTGACCGCGGGAATTCGATTGCTGATCGAAGAGACTCAACGCGATATTCTCTGCTGCAGGCCATGAGATTTCATCGGATCATCGCCCCCTTGCTCGCCACGATCCTTTGCACGCAACCGGGCTGTTCTTTTCTGCTGGTGGAAGGACCGCCGAAGCCAGACGAGACCCCTTTCCGTCGCATGGACGATTCGTTCTGCACCGAGCGCAATGGCGCGCCGGTCGTCGACACCGTCGCTGCGGGGGTCCTTCCCTTCGTCGGACTGATGAGCCTCTACAATCTCGGGGGAGGAAGAGACGTCGGCGAGACCGAAGCCATGGTTACGCTCACCTCGGCGCTGGTCCTCAGCGGCGTCGAGGCCGCGTCTGCGATTTGGGGCTTTCACACCACACGTAAGTGCCGCCAGTACGCCGCCAGGCAGCTGCGCGCCGAGCTCTCGACGCCGTCGCCGTAGCAGATCCACACGCCGATCGCATCTCTGCTAATCTTGCGCCCCCATGGCTGACACCTTCTACGTCACCACACCCATCTACTACGTCAACGCCGTCCCGCATCTCGGGACGTTCTACACGACCACCGTCGCCGACGCGTTCGCGCGCTACCACCGCGCGCGTGGCCACGAAACCTACTTCCTGACCGGCACCGACGAGCACGGGCAGAAGATCGAACGCATCGCCAGCGAGCAGCACCAGAGCCCGAAGGACTACTGCGACGGGATCGTGGCCAAGTTCAAGGACGTGTGGAAGCAGGCGGGAATCAGCTTCGATCGTTTCATTCGCACCACCGACCCCGACCACGTCGCCGCGGTAGAAGCCATCTGGCGTCGCATGCTGGCCAAGGGCGACATCTACAAGGCCGACTACGATGGCATGTACTGCGTGGGTTGCGAGGGTTGGAAAACCGAGGAAGAAGTCGTCGAAGAGGGCGGCGCCAAGGTGTGTCCCATCCACAAGCGGCCGGTCGAGCGCGTGCGCGAGGAGAACTATTTCTTCAAGCTTTCCGCCTACGCCGACAAGCTGCTCGCGCTCTACGAACAGCCGGGCTTCATTCGCCCCGAATCGCGCAAGAACGAAGTCACGGAATTCGTGCGTTCCGGGCTTAAGGACTTGTCCATCTCGCGCGCGACGGTGAAGTGGGGCATTCCGGTGCCGAACGATCCGGGCCACGTCATCTACGTATGGCTTGACGCCTTGATCAACTACGTGTCGGCGCTCGGCGGGCCGGACCAAATCACGAGCAATCCGCGATCGCAGGCGCTGTGGGGCGCGTGCACGCACCTCATCGCCAAGGACATCCTGCGCTTCCATGCCGTCTACTGGCCGGCCATCCTGATGTCGGCCGGGCTTCCGCCTCCGAGGGGCGTCTTCTGTCACGGTTATATTACCGTCAAAGGGCAAAAAATTTCGAAATCGATCCCCGCCACGCGCGTGGATCCCAGCGTGATTGCCGCTACGCTCGGCGCGGATCCGCTGCGCTACTTCGTCCTGCGCGAGTACACGCTGGGCAACGACGGCGATTTCACCTACGAATCGCTCTTCCAGCGTTACGAATCGGATCTCGGCAACGATCTCGGGAATCTTGCCAACCGTACGATTTCGATGGCCCGGCAACTGGGCGATACGCTCGATGCGCCCCATCGACCAGGCTACTCGGCGGGCGATCCCTTGTCGGAAGAGGAGCTTGTGCTCCGGCGCTGCGCCCAGGAAATGCTTGCGGCCACAAACAAGGCCTGGGACGACATGCAGCCCTCACGGGCGCTGGAAGCGACATGGACGATGATTCGCGCTGGCAACGTGTATCTGGATCGCACGGCGCCATGGAAGCTGAAGAAAGCAGGCCAAATCAACGAGCTGCGCGAGGTGCTGGCCAACACCTGCGAAATCATCCGTCGTGCCGCCCAGATGGTCGCGCCCGCGATGCCCGAGGCGAGCCGCGAGCTTTTGCGCCAGATCGGCCGCGAACAAGATTACGGCAGATGGCCTTCGGAGCTGTGGGGCGGCTGGGCGGGCGGCAAGCTGGAAATGCCCAAGCCCATCTTTCCGCGCATCGAGCCCGAAAGGCAAAGCGAGCTCATCGCCTCGTGGCTGGATGAGAAGACCAAGACGCCGCAGCCCAAGGAATCGCCGGCCGCGGCGCCTGCTGCTGTGCCCGCCGGGGCAGGCGAAATCACGGTCGAGGAATTTGCGCGCATCGATCTGCGAGCAGCGAAAGTTCTGGCCGCCGAAGCGGTACCCAAGACCGAAAAACTGCTCAAGCTGGTCCTTGACTTGGGTGGCGAGCAGCGAACGGTGGTGTCTGGAATCGCGGGTGCATACGCGCCGGCTGATTTGGTCGGGCGCACGGTTCTCTACTTTGCGAACCTCAAGCCCGCGAAGATTCGCGGCGTGGTTTCCCAGGGCATGATCCTGGCGGCGTCTAGTGATCCGCTTTCCCTGTGCGCGTTCGATCGGGACGTGGCGCCCGGAACGAGGGTGAAGTAGGTCTCCGGCGGCGCAACTTTTCCTTGCCATGTCCGATACCAAGGACATGGACCATCCATTTCACAAGACATCGCGAGCGCGCATCGTGGCGGTGTCGCTGGCCGAAGAGCTGGCCGATTCCGTCAAGGCGGATTTGGAAGAGCGGCAAGAGCTGGTGGACGCTGCCTTGTGCGTCGGTCAGTGGCTTGCCGATCGAGGACTTTCGGGTCGCTGGGATCGCATCGAGCCGGCCGAGGTCTTGCGCTCGCTCGATTTTCTGCCGGCGCCCGAGCGCGAGCGCTTTCTCTTCGCTCTGGTCAGCCTGCTCGGCCATGCCGCCTTTGGCGGCAAGCTCGAGCTCGCGGTCGCCAAGGCGTCCATCGACAAAGTGGCGGCACTGACCCGCGAAGAGGTCATTCGTGTCTTCGCCGAAACCGCGTCAGCGCAGCTGCACCGAATGATGACTATCGCCCAGCCGCGAAGCATGTCGGCCTAGTTTCAAACGCGTGGGGAGCCGCCAAGCTTTGCTCGGCGCGGACCATCGCGGGCATCGCGGGAAGGTTTGGAAACCCTCTCAGGGTTTCCATCACAATCTTCGGACTGGCGAGACTTCTTCGGGGATGCTCTAAAGTCTCGCGCTCCGATGTCTTCCGCGGCCGATAACATTGCGAAAATCGTTGCCTCGCTCCGGCGAGCCTGCAAGCCGGGCGTGTGGTCCGCGGGCGTGAATCTCGTGCGCGCCGGCGCCGTGCAGGTGGAATCGCGTAACGACGAGGAAATCGTGCTGCGGGTGCGCGCCCAGGGCAGGGCAGTGCCAGCCCAAGTCGTTCTCTATCCGGGCGAAGACGAGTGGGACTGCGATTGTCCGGGCCGCCTGCGGCCGTGCGAACATCTCGCGGCAGCGGGCATCGCGCTTGGCCAAGCCGAAGCCCCGGCCCCGAACCAAGACGACCCGAACGCCCAATCCGTGGGCGCCAAGCCCCCGGTCGCACCTGCCCAGGTCTGGTCACGCGTGCTCTACCGGTTTGCGCAGGTCGAAGGCGGTCTGACGGTGCGCCGGTTCATCGTGCAGGCCGACGGCAAAGAAACGGCGCTCGATGGAACGCTTTCCGCGCTCTTGGCTCGGCCGGCGGAAGCGCGGACACTCCAGGTCGAGCAATGCGACTTGCAGTCGGATCGGCTGCTCGAAACGGGAGCGCGCGCGACGCTGCCGCCTTCGAAGCTCGACGCTTTGATTCGCGTGCTGGTGGGTTGCCGCATGGTTTTTCTCGACGGCCGGCAAGTCGTCATGTCCGAAGAAGAGGTGCTGCCGCAGGCGGTAGTCACCGAACACGGCGACGGCGTGGCCGTCACCATCCGTCGCGATCCGCGTATCACGGCGGTGCCCAGCCCCGGTGTGGTCGTGGTCGGCGACGAAATCGCCCGCCACGGCGAGCTGGAGCTGTGTGGCGGCTTTCTGCAGAACCTGCCCATCGTGCACACCTATCGTGCCGCCGAGTTGGGCGAGGTGGCGACGCGCCTCCTGCCCGATCTCGTTCGTCGCATGCAGGTCGATGTCCGGACCAAGCGCCTGCCGCGCATCGCTCGCGGAATTGCGCCGCGGCTGGTGCTCGACCTCAGCCAGATTGGCGCGTCGCTGGCGGTGCTGCCGAAGCTGGTCTACGGCAATCCGCCGTGCGCGCGCATCGACGAGGGACGGCTGGTGCATCTGACCGGGCCGGTGCCAGTGCGCGACGAACCCGCGGAAAAACGGCTGCTCGAAAAACTGCGCGGCGACCTGAATTTGGTGTGCGGCCGGCGCAGCAGCTACGACGGCGCCGACACCGTCCGTTTCGTCGAAAAGCTCAAGCGCTGGCGCGGCGAGCTCGCCGGCGACGGCGCCAAGCTGGTGGGCACGCCGGTTCACCTCGAGCCCAAGCTGCGTATCCAAGATCAGGGCACGGGCGCGGCAGGCTTGCCGAACGTCCGCTTCGATCTCGATTTCAACGTCATCGCCGACGGCAAGGCGAGCGCCGTGGGTACGGTCAGCGCCGCGGCGGTGCTGTCGGCCTGGCAAGAGGGCTTTGGTCTCGTTCCGCTCGACGGAGGTGGCTTTGCGCCGCTGCCCGAAGCGTGGTTGGCCAAGCACGGGCATGCGTTGGCGGCACTGCTGGCGGCGCGTTCTGGCGACGGACGCGTGGCCACCCACGCGCTGCCCACGCTTGGCCGGCTGTGCGAAGACTTGGACCAGCCGCCACCGCCCGGTCTCGACCGCTTGGCGCCACTGGCCGAAACCTTCGAACGCTTGCCCGAGGCTGCGCTACCGAAGGATCTTCGCGCCAGCCTCCGTCCTTACCAGCAAATTGGCGTGAATTGGCTCAGCTTCCTGCGCGGTGTGGGCCTAGGCGGAATTCTCGCCGACGACATGGGCCTCGGCAAGACCGTGCAGGCGCTTTGCGCTTTGCCGGCGAAGACCCTGGTCGTGTGTCCGACCAGCGTGCTCGCCAACTGGCGCGGCGAAATCGCGCGCTTTCGTCCGTCGCTGTCCGTGAACGTGTACCACGGCCCGGCCCGTGCACTCGACGAAGCCGCCGATATCACGCTGACCACCTACGCGATCTTGCGCCTCGACGGCGAAGAGCTGGCGCGCCGTCGCTGGGCCGCTCTGGTGCTCGACGAGGCGCAAGCCATCAAGAACCCCGACAGCCAGGTGGCGCGCGCGGCCTACGCCATGAACGCGGATTTTCGCTTGGCCATGTCGGGGACCCCGGTCGAGAACCGCCTGGACGAGCTGTGGAGCCTGATGCATTTCGCGAATCGCGGTTTGCTCGGCGGCCGGCGCGAGTTCGACGCCGAAATCGGGCGGCCGGTAGCCGACGGTCTGCCGGGTGCGGCCGAGACGCTTCGCCAGCGCATCCGCCCGTTCATTCTCCGCCGCCGCAAGGTCGAAGTGGCGCCCGAGCTGCCGCCGCGAACCGAGGCCACGCTCACCATCACGCTCGACGAGCGCGAACGCGCCGTCTACGACACGGTTCGGGCGGCCACGCAGCGCGATTTGCTGGCCGCGATGGGCTCGGACGGCACCGGCAAGCTGAACGTGATGCGCGCCCTGGAAGCGCTCCTGCGTCTGCGCCAAGCGGCCTGTCACTCGGCGCTCCTGCCCGGCCAGACGGCGGCGTCGTCGTCGAAAGTCGAGGCGCTGGTGGAAGCGCTGGAAAACGCTGCCGAGGATGGGCACAAGGCGCTGGTGTTCTCGCAATGGACCTCGCTGCTCGACCTCATCGAGCCGGTGCTCACTCAGGTAGGCATCGGCTTCACCCGACTCGACGGCTCGACCCGCGATCGTGCCGCCGTGGTCGAGCAGTTCCAATCGAACGAGGGCCCGCCGGTGATGCTGATTTCGCTGAAAGCAGGCGGGACCGGCCTCAACCTGACGGCCGCGGACCATGTCTTTCTGTGCGACCCGTGGTGGAATCCGGCGGTGGAGGACCAAGCCGCCGATCGCGCGCACCGGATTGGCCAAGAGCGCCCAGTCATGATCTACCGGCTGGTTGCCGCGGACACCGTCGAAGAACGAATCCTCGACCTGCAACAGCGCAAACGCTCGCTTGGCGAGGCGGCGTTGGGCGATGCGGCAGCGGCAGGAAGCCTTACTCGTGACGACCTACTTGCCCTTCTGGGCTGATTGGCGCTAGTTAAGAGCTTGGCGCTCAAAGACGTCCGTGCCATCATGGCCCGCCTGGGAGGTTCTCGATGCGAAAGTTCATTGGTCTCTGCTTCCTGACCGCGACCCTCGTTGCCAGCTCGGCGCGAGCGCAGGGCATTTTCATCGAGAAAGGCGATCCCAGCACCGCCTCGGCCACGGTGGGTGGTGGCGTGTTCAAGAACGCCTGGGGTGCCGGGATTGCCGGCGGCTACACTTACCGCGGGGTTTTCGATGTCGGCCTCGACTTTACGCGGTTCGCATACACCGGGGGCGACAACAACAAGCTCGCCGGCTACAGCGTGGCGCCGTACGCGAGCTGGCACATCGTTCGCCATGACGCGGACGAGTTCCCGTTGTCCATCGCCGCAACCTTTGCCATGCAGCGAATTTTCTACGCCGGCAACGGCCCGGTCACGAATCCGGAGGGCTGGGGCTTGGTCGCCGGCGGATCCGCCTACCGCCGCATGGAACTCGGCACGAGTGTCGTCTTCATCCCCGAAGCATTTGTCGGTTTCGACATGGCCTACACCCGCTTTTACAGCAGTGCAGGCGACCAGAACTCGGGCAATACGGGCGACCAAAGCGTGAACTACCGCACTTCCTCCAAGTACAGCGTGCGCGCGCTGTTCAGGCCAAATCTGCTGATGCACGCGGGAAACAGCAACTACGTGCTCGCGCCCTACGTCGGCTACGAGGGCGCGCTGGCATTCTCGGTGGGCGCGAACATCGGCGCCATCTTCTAGCGCGATCTTCGGCTGGCGCTTCAGGTAATACGGAGCCAAGATTCTGCTAAATGCGGACAGGAAAGGTATGAAATATGGCGCAGCGTAAGAAGATTGCTCTCGTCGGAGCAGGCAATATCGGCGGCGAGCTTGCCGCGCTCGCAGCTCGGCAAGAGCTGGGCGATATCTGGCTTTTCGACATTCCTGACAAGGTGGGCGTTGCCCAGGGCAAGGCGCTCGATCTCGAACAGAATGGCGCCGTGCTCGGCTACGACGCCAAAATCCGCGGTACGTCCAATTGGGACGACCTGGCAGGTGCCGACGTCGTCATCGTCACCGCGGGCGTGCCGCGCAAGCCGGGAATGTCGCGCGACGACCTGCTTAGCGTGAACCTCAAGATCATTCGCAGCGTGGCCGAGAACCTGCGCACCCGCTGCCCGAACGCGTTCGTCATCGTGGTTTCGAACCCGCTCGATGCCATGGTGTATGCCATGAAGGAAGGCACCGGATTTCCAGCCGAACGTGTGGTCGGCATGGCCGGCATCTTGGATTCGGCCCGGCTGCAGATGTTCTTGGCCGAGGCGGCTGGTGTCGCGGTCAAGGACGTGCGCGCCATGGTGCTGGGCGGTCACGGCGACACGATGGTTCCTGTGCCCAGCTACTGCACCATCAACGGCATTCCCGTGCGCCAGCTTATCGCCGCAGACAAGATCGCGGCCATCATCGAGCGCACGCGTAACGGTGGTGCCGAGGTCGTGAAGCTGATGGGCACCAGCGCCTACTACGCACCGGCGTCGTCGGCGATCCAGATGGCGCGCGCATTTCTGCACGACGAGAAACGTCTGGTTCCGTGCGCCGCCTTTCTGCGCGGAGAGTACGGCTACAAGGATCTCTACATCGGCGTTCCGGCCATCTTGGGCGGCACCGGCGTCGAGAAGATCGTCGAGATTGCGCTCGAAGAGGAAGAAAAGCGCATGCTCGACAATTCCGCCAAGGCGGTTCGTGAGCTCATCGAGGCTAGCAAGCGGTTGTGAAAGGGGATTTCGCCAGCATGGTTTGGCGTCCGATCCGTCGGGCGACGCTCATGGCGCGGCGCGGTCTCCGATCCACCGGCATTCTTAGGATCTGACGTTATAATCCGCGCCTTGGATCTGCGTTCTTTCACCATTGCCGAGCTTCGCGAGCAAGTTGCCCGCGCGGGCGAACCACCGTTTCGCGCGGAGCAGGTGTTTCGTTGGTTGCACGGCCTCGGCAGCGGCGGCATGGGCAGCGTGCGGATTCCGCTGGCGTCGTCGACGGTGCCGCGGGCTCTGCGCGATTTGTTACTGACGCATGCGCCGCTCACGCCGCTAACCTTGGCGGAGACTTTTGCGTCGTCGGACGGCACCCAGAAATTCCGTTTTCAAACCCACGATGGTCGCGCCATCGAGACCGTGCTCATTCCCGACGACAAGCAGGAGCGCAGCAAGCTTACCTTGTGCATTTCTTCACAGGCGGGTTGCGCTATGGACTGCGCCTTCTGCGCCACCGCGACTCTGGGATTCGGTCGCCACCTGGCTGCCGGCGAAATCGTCGAGCAACTGTATTGGGTGATGGAAAAGGTCGGGCAGAAGCCGACGAACATCGTCTTCATGGGTATGGGCGAGCCACTCCACAACGTCGAGCAGGTGACCCGTGCCCTCTCCATCATTTCGCATCCCTGGGGCGCCGGCCTGTCGCCCCGACGGATTACGGTTTCCACGTCGGGTATCGTAACGGGTATCGATCTTTTGGCGAAGACACGACCGCTACCGAACTTAGCCATTTCACTCAACGCCACGACCGACGACATTCGCAGCCAGCTGATGCCGGTCAACCGGCGCTGGAACCTCGAAGCGCTATTGGCCGCAGCTCGGCGTTTCCCGCTTGGGCACCACCGACGCATCACCTTCGAGTACGTTCTGTTCGCCGGGGTCAACGACAGCGACATGGACGCCGCTCGTATCCCGCGCCTTCTGGCCAACATTCCCAGCAAGGTCAACCTGATTCCCTGGAATCCCGTTCCAGGCTTGCCTTTCCAGCGTCCCAGCGAGGCGCGCATTTTGGATTTTCAGAACCTCGTGCGCAGAGCCGACCTGCCGGTGTACATCCGCACTCCGCGCGGCGATGACACGGCGGCGGCGTGCGGCCAGTTGGCGGCGCGCAGCCGCGACGCGAGCGGCGGTCTCTTCGAACTCAAAGCCACGAGGCACGTTTCATGAGTCAGGCTGCGGTCCATCTCAATTTGACTTCGCCCACGCCTGCCTTGCGCCGCCGGGTGATCGATTTGTGGGCGCTTGTCGAAAGCGACATGCACAAGGTCGAGACGCGCCTGTGCGAACAGATGGACAGCCCCATCGGTCGCATTCCCGAGGTTGGCAAGCATCTGCTCGATGCTGGCGGCAAGCGCTTGCGTCCCTTGCTTTCGGTGCTGGCCGGACGCGCCTGTGGCTTGGATATCGACCTCGCTGTTGCTGCCGGTTGCGCCGCCGAGCTCATCCACACGGCAACCCTGTTTCACGACGACGTGGTCGATCACGGCAACGTCCGGCGCGGCCGGCCTGCGGCGCGCATGATTTTCGGCAATGGCGTGGCTGTTCTGGTCGGCGACTTTTGTCTCGCGCGCGGCTTGCACTTGGTGGCGTCCACCGGCTCCATTGCGATGGTGCAGTCTCTCGCCGCCACGGTGACCGAAATGGCGGAGGGTGAAGTGGCCCAGCTCGAAGGCGCCGGAAATCCGGACGCGACCATCGCCAGCTACCTGCGCGTGGTCGATCGCAAGACGGCGTCGCTCATGGCTTGGTGTGCTCGCGTGGGCGGCGTTTTGCCCGACGCTCAGGACGCCGTGCTCGGCCGTTTCGGCCGCGCCCTCGGCCGCGCGTTTCAGATCGTCGACGACATTCTCGATTGCGCGCTCGACGAGGGCACCACGGGCAAGTCGGGCGGGCGGGATTTGCAGGAGGGCAAGCTCACCTTGCCGGTCTTGCTGGCTTGTGAAGTGAATCCCGACTTGCGCACCCGCATTCGCGAGGCGCTGGGCGAGCAAGGCATTCCCGCGGATCGTGTGCACGCGTTGCTTTCGGCGGTGCGTGCCGCGGGCGGCGTCGAGCGCGCGCGCCGCCGGGCCTTGGCCTACGCCGAGGAAGCCACCGCCGAGCTGGCGACGCTGCCCGAGTCGCCCCACCGCGAGGCGCTGGCCGAGCTGTGCCGGCTTTCCGTCGACCGGGTGGAGTGATGTCGCTTTCCGCTTCCGGTGTGGACGTCCGGGGAATGTTCGATCGTATTGCCGGTCGCTACGACCGCGCCAACCGCATCATGTCGGCGGGCGTGGACGTGCTCTGGCGGCGCAAAGCGATCAAGGCCCTGCTGGTCGGTCTTGGCGATTCGCCGCGCGTGCTCGACCTCGGGGCGGGCACTCTCGACGGCAGCCTCGAAATCCTTCGCCGACGCAAAGGAGCGCAGGTGTTCGCCGCGGATTTCGCGCGCCAGATGCTGGTGCTCGGCCGGCGCAAGCCAGGTGCGACGAAGGTGGCGGTGCAGATTGCCGACGGTCACTGTCTGCCCTATCGATCCGAAGCGTTCGATGCCGCCTTTTCTGCCTTCTGCGTTCGCAACCTCCGCGACCTTAATCGGGGCATGGCCGAGTTGCGCCGGACGGTGCGACCCGGTGGTCGCATCGCCATGCTGGAGTTTTTCCGGCCAGCGCGGCGACGGCCCTTTTGGGACGGCTTCTACAATGCGCGCGTTCTTCCGCTCCTCGGCCGTGCCGTCACCGGCGACGCCGCGGCCTATCGCTACTTGCCCGAGTCGATCGCCGCGTTTGTCAGCCGCGCGGAATTCGAGGATTGCCTGCGCGCCGCGGGTTTTGCGTCCGTGCGCGGCCAGGATCTTTTCCCGGCCGGTGTAGCGTCGCTGGTGCTCGCAGAATGAAGATCTTCGTCGCGGTCAGCGGCGCTTCCGGCGCCATTTACGCCAAGCGGTTGCTCGAAGCGCTCGGCGAAGCGAAGCAGTCGGGCAGCAGCGTCGACGTCACGGTCTGCTTTTCGACCAACGGCCGCTTGGTGTGGCAGCACGAGATCGGCGGCGAACCCCAGCACGGTTTTCGCAGGGTCTCGAACGACGACTTTGCGTGCGCCTTCGCATCGGGCTCGGCGCTTTGGCAAGCGGTGGTGGTGTTGCCGTGCTCGGTGGGGCGCGTGGGGCGCATCGCCAGCGGGATCGCCGACGACCTCATTGCGCGCGCCGCCGACGTGGCTCTGAAAGAGCGGCGCAAGCTCGTGCTGGTCGTGCGCGAGACGCCGCTTTCGCTGATTCACCTCGAAAACCTGCTTACTGTCGCGAGGGCAGGCGCGATCGTGCTGCCGGCCACGCCGTCGTTCTACACGCGCCCCGGCACGGTCGACGCCGTGGTCGACACTGTAGTGGCGCGCGTCCTCGATCAATTGGGCGTGGAGACCTCGCTGTCGCCGCGCTGGGGGAAAACATGACCTTCGCAACCGATCCGGACTTTTTCACCGCGGGTCGCGCCGCCTTGGCAGCGACCAAGACGGCTTTTTCAGGGCAGGCGTTCTTCGTGTCCGTACGCCGTCTGCAGCCAGATGGCTCGTGGTCGGGACCGCCCGCCGCCGTGTGTGCTCTGGTCGACGAAACCGCGCTCGCGAAGCTCGGCGGACTTGCGGCGGCCAAGCAGCAGGGTGCAAGCAGCGTGCTTTGCGATGCCGCCGCAGTCGCCCAGCAAGCAGAAGGGCTCGGCATGCGCGTGTTCCTTCGTGCGCCGTTTACTGCCGGTGAGCCCGACCAAGATCGCAGTCTCCGCCTAGCCGGCTTGGCGGCCATGTTCGAGCGGATGCCAGCCATGGGCGGTGTCGTGCCGATCCCGCTCGGCGAAGCGCAGGGACTGGATACGCTGCAATTCTTCGCGTCCTGTCGGGCGAGGTTTCCGCGCGCCCACGTCATCGCGGATGTGGAGTGTCTGGGTACCAAGCTGGGGCAGCTTTGTCTGTCGTTTGGTGCCGACGAGCTGTGGGGCGCGATCAGTGCGCAGCGCGCGCTTCGCCTGGGGGAGCATGCGTCCAGCCACGCACTCACGCGCGACGAAGCGGCCCTACTGGTCCGCGCGGCGGGCTTCGTTGCGTGCGAGCGGCTCCCCGAAGGGAAGGTGCAGATTCTGTGAGCCTGGCGGCCATTGCAAGCAAGGTTCGCGAGGGCGCGCCGCTTTCGCACGCCGACGGCGTCGCGCTGTTCGAACACCCGAACCTGATGGAGGTCGGCGCCTTGGCCAACCAGGTGCGCGAGCGGATGCACGGTGATATCACCAGCTTCAATCGTAACCTGCACATCAACCCCACCAACGTGTGCGTGGCTTCGTGCAAGTTGTGCTCGTATTCGCGGCGGCGCGCCGAGGACGACGGTGCCTTCGTGCTCACGGTCGAGCAAGCGGTGGACAAGTTGCGCGCGCGCATGGCCACGGGCGAGCGCCTCACCGAGGTCCACATCGTAGGCGGCCTTCACGACGGCTTGCCCTTCGATTACTTTACCGGCCTCCTTTCGGCGCTCAAGAAGACCGCGCCGGGCATCAGCCTCAAGGCTTTCTCGGCCGTGGAAATCTTCTTCTTCCACCGCCTTTATGGCATGTCTGTCGAAGAGACGCTTCGCCGTCTCCAGGCGGCCGGTCTCGATTCACTGCCCGGTGGCGGCGCGGAGATTCTTTCCGCACGTGTGCGCAAGGCCATCTGTCCGAGCAAGTGCGGCGCCGACGAATGGTTGGACGTGCACCGCACGGCGCACCGGCTGGGCATTCCTTCGAACGCGACCATGCTGTTCGGCACTGTCGAGACGCTGGCCGAAAGGGTCGAGCACTTGCTGCTCCTGCGTGGCGAGCAGGCGGAGACGTCGGGTTTTCAGGCGTTCATCCCGTTGCCGTTTCACCCCGAGAACAATGCCTTGGGCGACCGGCCGGCGCCCACTGCCGCAGAAATTCTGCGTACGGTGGCTGTCGCGCGTCTGATGCTCGACAACGTTCCGCACATCAAAGCCTATTGGGTGAGCGTGGGGCTCGCCACGGCGCAGACCGCGCTGTGGTTCGGCGCTGACGACTTCGACGGCACGGTCAGCGAGGAAAGGATCTACCACCAGGCCGGAGCGCTGACTCCGCAGGCGCTTCCCGGCGACGAGATCGCGCGCCTCATCCGCGCAGCCGGCCGCACACCGGTCGAGCGCGACACGCTTTACCGGCGCGTGGCGGAGGCTTCGTGACATGCGTCGCCTGCGACTTAGCGCGGTTTCGTTTCTGAACGCGCGACCCATCACCTACGGGATCGAGCGCGGCTTGGTCGGCCCCGACCGCTTCGAGCTGAGCTTCAATTTACCGTCAGCCTGTGCGGCCGCGGTCGCTTCCGGCGATGCGGATCTCGGCTTGATGCCCCTGGCTTCGTACGGTGCAGCCGCCGCGGATCTGCGTATCGTCCCCGGCATCGCCATCGCGTCTCGCGGACCGGTGCGCACCGTGATGCTCATGGGCGAGGTGCCGCGCGAAGAAATGGAGAGCGTGGTGCTCGACGAGGCCTCACGCACATCGCAGCTCCTCGTGCAGATCCTTCTGCGCGAACGTGGCCTGTCTCCCATCGTCGAGCGCGCCTCGCACGCCGAGGTCGTGGGCGGTATCAGCGGCACGCGCGGTGGATTGGTCATTGGCGATTTGTGCTTCTCCGCCAGCCGCCGGTTTCCCCACGTCTACGATCTCGGCGCCGAATGGACCGCGACCGTGGGCTTGCCGTTCGTCTACGCCGCTTGGATCGGCCGCGCGGACGTCTTGCAGCCCGGCGACTTGGAGATCCTTGCACAGAGCCTCGCGCTCGGAATCGAGCATCGTAGCGAAATCGCGCGGACGTGGGCCGAGCAAAGCGGCGAGCCGGTCGAGCTTGCCGAGCACTACTTGACCGAAAACATCCGCTATAGCCTTGGCGCCGCCGAGCTGTGTGGTGCGGCGGCCTATCTCGATCGCGCGCACCGCCTGGGACTTTTGCCCAAGCGCTCGGTTCCGCGTCTCTTTGATCAAGAAGGCGCGCCGAAGCGGGTTCGCGCCTCTGTGCCGCGTGCGCTCGATAGCGTCCTGGAAGACGCCGCGACGGGCGCGCGGTTGACCTTCGACGAGGGCATGCAGCTCTACGAGTCGGCGTCGCTCTTCGACTTGGGCCGTGCCGCGGATTTGCGGCGGCAGTCGCTTCATCCGCACGGCGTGGTGACATACATCATCGATCGCAACGTCAACTACACCAACGCGTGCACCACGGCCTGTCAGTTTTGCAATTTCTACCGACCCGTGCGCGACAGCCGCGTGTACACCTTGTCGAAGAGCGAGCTCGCGCAGAAGTTGCAAGAGACCATCGACCTCGGGGGCATCCAGGTCTTGCTCCAAGGCGGGGTCAATCCCGACCTCGGCATCGATTACTATGAAGACCTCTTTCGCTGGCTGAAGAGTAGCTTTTCCATCGCCATTCACGGTCTTTCCCCGGAAGAGATTCGCTATCTCGCGGATCGCGAAGAGCTGTCTATCGCGGCGGCCATCGAGCGGCTGGTGGCAGCCGGGCTCGATTCCATTCCCGGTGGTGGCGCCGAGATCCTCGACGACGAAATCCGCCGGCGCATTTCACCACGCAAGTGCTCGGTAGCGACCTGGCTGGATGTCATGCGGCAGGCGCATCGCCAAGGGCTGCGCACCACCGCGACGATGGTGTTTGGCTTTGGCGAAAGGCCGCAGCATTTGCTGGGGCACCTCGACAAGCTCCGAGTGCTGCAGGACCAGACCTCGGGCTTTACGGCGTTCATTTGCTGGAGCTTTCAGGCCGAGGGCACGAAGCTGCCCTTGCGTGACGACACCTCGGCCTCGCGCTACCTCCGCACACTGGCCTTGGCACGCCTCTATCTCGACAATTTCCCCAACGTGCAGGTCTCGTGGGTCACGCAGGGGCCAGCCGTGGGGCAGATCGGTTTGCGCTTCGGCGGCAACGATTTCGGCTCGGCGATGATCGAGGAGAACGTGGTGGCCCAAGCCGGCGCCGTGTTCAAGCTGTCGTCCGCCGACATCGAGCGTACCGTGCGCGCTGCCGGCTTCGTCCCCCGTCGCCGCAACATGCGCTATGAGTGGCTGCCGTGATGAAAGGCAGAGAGAGCGCTGAGGGAAAAGGAAAGGGCGCCGAGAGGATGGACGTTCCGCGCCTTGATCTCGCACCCCCATCCGCTCCGCCCTGTGCGCCCTCGTCCTCCTCTGTGCTCTCTGCAGTTTCGACGCTTGCTCGCATGGTGAAGTTCAGCCACACCGTCTTCGCGCTCCCCTTTGCGTTGGCCGCGACTGCAATCGCGGCACGCGGACACGGCATCACGGTGGTGCAAATCGTCGCCATCGTCGTTGCGATGGTGGGCGCGCGCACGGCAGCCATGGGCTTCAACCGGATTGCCGATCGTCGCATCGACGCCAAGAATCCGCGCACCGCCGGTCGCGAAATTCCGACCGGAAAAGTCTCGTTAGCCGCCGCCGTCGCGCTGACCACGTTGAGCGCAGCGGTCTTCATCGCTGCTGCGGCTACTCTCGGGCGGCTCTGCCTGTTGCTTTCGCCCATCGTTCTTGCCCTGGTTCTTGGTTACTCGTTCACCAAGCGCTTCACCTGGCTGTGCCACCTCTTCCTCGGCTTCGCCATTGGCGTGGCTCCGGCCGGTGCCTGGATCGCGGTGCGCGGAACCCTCGCCGCACCAGCCGTCTGGCTCGTCGCCGCGGTGACAACGTGGATTGGCGGCTTCGATATCCTCTACGCGCTCTCCGACCGCGAGTTCGATCGCAGCGCAGGCATCTACTCCATTCCCGCCCACTTCGGCGTGCCCGCGGCGCTCGCTATTTCCGCACTCCTACACGTCGGCACGGCGGTCGCGCTCGTCGCCGCCGGCCTTTCCGCCGGCCTTGGCACGATCTACTTCATCGGCGTCGTCGCAGTCATCGCGATCTTCGTCTACGAGCACGCCATCCTTCGCCCGTCCGATCTTTCGCGCCTGAACGTCGCGTTCTTCAACTTGAACGGCTACGTTTCGCTCGTCTACTTCGTCGCGGCCCTAGCGCAAGTCCTCGCCGGCTGACGGCGGGTTCTGGGTAGTGGGCACAGTAGGAATCGAACCTACAACAAACGGATTAAGAGTCCGCTGCTCTGCCAATTGAGCTATGCGCCCGAGCTAGGTTTGGGAAGCGAATGTATGCCTTCGCTGTGCCTATAAGTCAAGAGTCGAGCGCGCCGAGGGAGGCGAACCTCGAGCCCTTGGCTTCGAAGGCCGCCACGCCCTATCGTGAAGTGCATCCAATGGTTCCTAACTGTTGGAAAATCAATGACTTAGGAACGGTGGCCGTGGTGCACAGCCTCGGTACGGCCGGCGCGCTGGCGCATGCCCGCCTGAAGAATGCGAGAAGGGTCGGCGAGCGCAACCTGTGTGGCCACCGACCGAAGCGGATATGGCGTTGCCGAACCAGCCGACGACAGCTAGCAACGACCAGATGGCGACTCCGTTGTGGCAGCGAAGAGTGGCTTGTTTTGTCCCGATCTGCCGAGTAGACGTAAGCCATGTGCGGAATAGTTGGTTATGTCGGCCCTCGAAATGCGACCTCGGTTCTGCTCAGTGGCCTGCGCAAGCTCGAGTACCGTGGTTATGATTCGGCCGGTATTGCGATAGTCAGCGGGAAGAAAACCGAAGTATTGCGCTGCCGAGGTAAGCTCTCGGCGCTGGAGAAGCTTCTTACTGAGAGGAGCCTCCCAGGATCGGTGGGAATCGGGCACACGCGTTGGGCAACGCACGGACGCCCGTCGGACGAGAACGCCCACCCGCACCGATCCGGTGCCGTCTCGGTGGTACACAACGGCATCGTCGAGAATCATGCGATCCTGCGCAGCCGCCTCGAGGCGACGGGGCGCATATTCTCATCGCAGACCGACACCGAAGTCATTGCCCACCTTATCGACGAGGCACTCAACAAAGGTGCCAAGACGCTGGTCGAGGCGGTTCGGGGCGCCCTAAAGCAAGTTGAGGGATCCTACGCCATTGCCGTGGTTTCGGACGACCATGCCGACGGGTTCGTCGCAGCGAAGAATGCCTCGCCTCTCGTCGTCGGCGTCGGCGACCAAGAGCACTTCGTCGCGTCGGATGCGCCCGCCATCCTGGAATACACGCGGGACATGATCTTTCTCGAAGACGGAGACGTTGTCGAAGTTCGTGGCTCGTCCGTGAGCATTTCGGATGTCGACGGTGCTCCGCGAGCCCGTTCGAAGAAGCACCTCACGTGGACGGCTGGCCAGGCTGAAAAGGGCGGCTTCCCCCACTTCATGCTCAAAGAAATCCACGAACAGCCCACGGTCGTGAGCGATACCTTGCGTGGCCGGCTCCTGCTCGACGCCAATGACGTTAGCCTGGACGGCCAAGAATTCGGTGAGCTGCCCCAGCGGCTCTTGGTGCTCGCGTGTGGTACGTCCTATCACGCTGGCCTAGTCGGTAAATTTCTCGTCGAGAACGTGGCAAGGTTGCCGTGCGAAGTGGACCTGGCGAGCGAATTTCGCTATCGCGATCCCGTCGTCAGAAAGGACGATCTGGTCGTTGCGATTTCCCAGAGCGGTGAAACTGCCGATACTTTGGCGGCCGTCAAAGAAGCAAAGGCGCGTGGCGCGCGCACGCTGGCCATCTGCAACGTGGTCGATTCAGCGATCGCTCGCACCTGCGATTTCGTTCTCTACACGCATGCCGGCCCGGAAATCGGCGTGGCCTCCACAAAGTGCTTCACCGCTCAGCTCGCCGCACTGACTTTGCTGGCCATTCATCTCGGACGCCGCAACGGAGCGCTCGACGACAAGGCGGCGTCTGATCTCATCGGCGAGCTCGTCCACGTGCCACACAAGATGAGCGAGACGCTGCGGGGCCTCGGTGACCTGCGCGAAATCGCCCGCAAGTACATGCATGCCCGTGATTTCCTTTTCCTCGGTCGCGGCACCAATTACCCCATCGCGCTCGAAGGCGCGCTCAAGCTCAAAGAAATCTCGTACATCCACGCCGAGGGCTATGCGGCAGGCGAGATGAAGCACGGGCCCATCGCGCTCATCGATGACGGCCTGCCGGTCGTGGTAATCGCTACACAGGGCAAGGGCTACGATAAGGTTCTGTCGAACTTGGCCGAGGTGCGCGCCCGCGATGGGCACGTGATCGCCGTAGCCACCAGGGGCGACAAGGCCATCGGGGCACTTTGCCAGGATGTGTTGTGGGTGGAAGACACGACGCCTCTCCTTCAACCCCTGGTTACAGTCCTACCCTTGCAACTCCTTTCCTACAGTGTGGCCGTAGCGCGCGGTACGGACGTCGACCAGCCTCGTAACCTGGCGAAGAGCGTGACCGTGGAGTAGTGTCCACGCCTTCTCGAATTCCAAAGAGAAGTCGGTTTCAAGTCGCTCTGCTGCCGTATCTTCCATCATGCTATTGTGCTCGGCTTCTGGGGCGAGACGAATTCTCCGAGAGTGTGCGTAGCGTCGTCCACCAATACAGTCAGGCGATTCGATGAGCGAGACACAGGTATTCTTTCTCGAAGTTGTTGGCGGCGGCGTTGAAGGCCGCCAGTCGACGCGGATGCGTCTAGGGGCATGCACCACAGTCGGCCGCGACGAGGACAACGACATCAGCTTCGCAGACACGATGCTGTCCCGTCGTCATGCCGAATTTCGCCAGCGAGATGGGCTTTTCTATGTCGTGGATTTGGACAGTCTGAACGGAACGTATGTCAACACGGTCCGCGTTCACGGCAAGCGGAATTTGTGCGATGGCGATGTTGTCGCATTAGGCGGCATCTCCCTTGTTTTTCGAGCGACTGAACTTCCCTCGCCTGGCGAGACGGCAAACTTGGGCGTCGTGATGGAGGAGCTCAAGGTCACGTCAACCCAGTGCACCATGCAGAAGATCGTCGACGTCGGCGATCTCGTTCACGAGGACCGCGGTCTGGGCGTGATCTGCCAGGCAACGAATGCCTTGGTCGCACACCATCCTCTGCCTGAGCTCTTCGGCAAAGTCATCGAGGTGGTGCTGGACGCCATTCCAGCGCAGCGCGCGGCCATCATGCTTCTCGATGGCGAGCCTTCCGTTCCCACGCTGAAGGCCACGCGCATCCTGCCCGGGGTGGAAATGAGAGCGATTAGGGGGGATATCGTCCGGCGTACCGTCGAAGGGCAACAGGCCTTTTTGGTACGCGACGTTTTCGAGGATACCGAGCCACCACGCAAACTGGGCACCGCCGCGATTGGCTCAGTCATGTGCGCGCCCCTGCGGTCAACCTCCGAAGGAAGGGACCATGGCCGAGTGCTGGGAGTGCTCTATGTCGACAATCAGAGCGACCGTCCGCCTCTGACCGAGAGGGATCTTCACGTCTTCATCATGATGGCCAACATCACTGCGACGAAGATCGAAAACGCACGACTCTTTGAAGACAACGTGCGAAAGCAACTCCTCGAAGAAGACATGCGGTTGGCAGCACAGATCCAGTCTGACCTGCTGCCACGCAGCTCGCCCACGGTCCCCGGATACGTCGTGTACGGAACGACGGAGCCTTGCCGCATGGTGGGCGGGGACTACTACGACTTTCAGCATGACGGCCCGAGCCTGCATATGGCGCTCGCGGACGTTTCTGGCAAGGGCACCGGTGCGGCGATGCTGATGGTAGCGCTACGGGCCACCGTGCGTGCCCACTGGCGCAATGGCACGTTGGCCGAAGCCGCTGCTCGAATCAATCGGACCTTCCATCAGACAGTGCCAGCCGATAAGTACGCGACGGGTTTCTTGGGCCGACTGGATATAGCTAGCGGCTGTATGGAGTACGTCAATGCAGGCCACAATTGGCCGTTGCTCATACGCCCCAACGGGCAATGGTGCCGCCTAGAAGCAGGAGGCACGGTCCTCGGTGCCTTTCCCGATACGACCTATGAGGAGGGCACGGTCGTGCTAGAGCCCGGAGCCTGTTTATTGGTGTTCTCGGATGGCGTAAGCGATGCGTGGCATAGCCATGACGAAGCCGATCGCCAGTTGGTGAGCCTCGTGCGAGCGCGCAAACAGAGAGGGGCAAGCGCTCTGCGCGCGGAAATCTTCCGCGCCGTCGATCGCGCCGACGATGATCGGACATTGATCGTGATCGAACGGCTTCCCTAGGCCGATCAATCGTTGCCGCAAGGTTGATCAAACCGTTTGACGAGAGTGAGCACGTTGGGGCACCCGGCCACGTAGGACACCTCGTCAACCATGGATCGCATGAGGAAAATGCCGATGCCTGATTCTGGAAGCGATTCCAGATCGGGACACGGTGCTTGGGTCGGATCGTAGCTTTCGCCCGTGTCTCTGATCTCGACCCGGACGCACGCAGGGCAATTGCGAATCTTCATTTGGAACGCCCCCGGCGTGCGCCCGCAATATCCATGAAGAACGATGTTGTTGTAGGCCTCACCCACGGCAGAGAGGAGATGCATGCGCAGAGATTCTTGTGCGTGGGTCGCTGCGGTATTCAACTTGCAGACCGCCGACACCGTGCGCATCACGACCTTCCTGCATGCGATCTTCGCAGGAACTTCCAGACAGATCTCGTCGCAACCGTCTGGACTGTCGCATTCAGTCGTTGAATTCGTCAGCCATCTGCGATGGGTTGTAACCAAATCGGACCTCGTGCATCTTGAAACAAGCCGCAAGATCGATGCGGTGACGAGACTGGTGAAATTTTGTCCTCAAGTGGTATATAGGATGCCCCTGGCCAACCCGCAACCGTGGGTGGAGGGGCTTTCCGTTTAGAGACTAGGTCTTGAAAATTCATTCTAGCTTGGGAGAAAAGCGATGACATTCAATCTCAGCACGCAAGAGCATTCCGCTGTGTTGTCCATCGGTGGCGAGCTTGATGCCGTATCGGTCCGGGACTTGCGACCCGTCATCAATAGGATTGGGGAGGAACATCCCTCAAAGGTGCTCGTTGATCTCTCCCGCCTGCGGTTGATTGATAGCTCGGGCGTCGGTGCAATCGTCTCGCTTTTCAAACAAGTCAAGGCCTACGACGGATCGCTGGCCGTGGTTGGCGTCCAGGATCAACCGCTCGTGGTTTTGCGACTTCTTCAGCTCGACCGCGTCCTGACCCAAGCTGCCTCTTGAACATCCGACGGGGCGAGCGCGGCTGCAACGCCTGCCAGGGCTAGGCGCCATTGTGCCAGCGAGACGTTTGGCACAATGCGGGCAGGCCGCGCTTAGGGGGCAGAGTTATTTCCGCTAACCAGGCGGTGACTGGCTAGCGTATGTTCCAGCGTCATAGCGCTCGTCGCGTCCGCTAAGAAAAGACAATCACCGCCGCCAAGGCAGTCTGGGGCGGGTGAGTCGAGACAGCGGCGGCGTGTCGGAGAAAAGCCCATGATAGTTCTCGTCACTGGAACAGCCGGTTTCATCGGATCGACCCTTGCTCTGCGTCTGCTTGCGCGCGGGGATGCGGTCATCGGCATCGACAACCACAACAACTACTACGACCCGGCCATCAAGGAAGCGCGGGTTGCCCGATTCCAATCGCATCCCAACTACACCCACCTGCGACTCGACCTCGCGGACAAGGACGCCATCCTGGAGGTGTTCGCCAATCGCAAACCGCAACGCGTGGTCAACCTCGCCGCGCAGGCCGGCGTGCGCTACTCCATCGACAACCCACTAGCCTATATCAACAGCAACATCGTTGGCTTCACGCACATTCTCGAAGGCTGCAGACATCACGGCGTGGACCACCTCGTGTACGCCAGCAGCTCGAGTGTCTACGGCGCCAACACGGCCATGCCTTTCTCGATCCATCAGAACGTCGACCATCCGCTCAGCCTCTACGCTGCCAGCAAGAAGGCCAACGAGCTGATGGCCCACACGTACAGCCATCTCTACGGCCTGCCGACTACCGGACTCCGCTTCTTCACCGTGTATGGCCCTTGGGGGCGCCCCGATATGGCCTTGTTCAAGTTCACCAAGGCCATCCTCGCCGACCAGCCCATCCAGGTCTTCAACTTCGGAAAACACCGTCGCGACTTCACCTATGTCGACGACATCGTCGAGGGCATCGTGCGCGTTCTCGATCGGCCCGCGCCGCCCAACCCCCAATGGGACGGCAACTCCCCCGACCCCGGAACCAGTCGGGCGCCCTGGCGGGTCTACAACATCGGCAACAACCAACCGGTCCAGCTCACCGACTATATCGCCGCCATCGAGAAGGCCCTGGGCAAGACGGCGAAGCGGGAGTTGCTGCCGCTGCAAGCGGGTGACGTGCCCGATACCTTCGCCAACGTCGACGACCTGGTCGAGCAATTCGGGTATCGACCGTCGACGTCGGTCGAGGACGGGATAGCTCGATTCGTTGCGTGGTATCGGGACTATTTCAAGGTATGAGCCAGGCGGCCCAGTCTAAACATGGCGCAGCACCGCTCGTGCGAACACGCCAGGTTGATGACGTCCTCCACTCGAGGATGAAGTACGCAGCGCGGTCGGCGCGGTGGACCAAGCTTTCGTCAGCCAGTCTTCGCCACCACCGGGCTCGAGCGCTTTCGCTCCACGAACGCCGTCAGATTCCGCACAGAATCCAAATTCTCGGGCAGCATCTCGTTGTCGGCCACTACGATTCCGAACTTCTCCTCTAGGAAGGTGACGACCTCGAGCACCCCCGTCGAGTCGATGATCCCCTGCTCCAAGAACGAGGCGTCCTCAGCGAGTTTTGCGGTGTCAGCCACGTAGAAATTGGTGGTGATGAACTTTCTAATCTCTTCTGCTGTATTCATTCCTAAGATCGCTTTCTGGCGCTGGCCGCGTCGAGTTGGTCGTCAAGTGAGTCCGGTCTTCTTGATCTTCCCGGTCGTCGTCTTCGGAAGATCATCCACAAACACCACGTGCTTTGGAATCATGAAATTCTCGAGACGGCGCTGGCACTCGCGAACGATATCCTTGTCCGACATGCTGACTCCTTTTTCGAGAACAACATAGGCCTTCACGGCTTGGCCCAGGATCGCGTCAGGTACGCCGATCACCGCGGATTCCTTCACGCCCGGGATGTTCACCAGGGCGTTCTCCACTTCCTTGGGCGCGACCTTCTCGCCGCGCGACTTGATGATGTCGTCCATCCTGCCCACGAAGTACAAGAAGCCATCCTCGTCCAGGCGCGCGTAGTCGCCGGTGTACAGCACGAACTCTCCCGGCACCGGCCCGGGCCGCAATTTCTTAGCCGTGGCTTCGGGCTTGTCCCAATATCCCTTCATCACGGTCGCCCCGCGAATGACCAATTGGCCCACCTCGTTCGGCCCAAGTTTGCGGTCGTCTTCGCCCACGATCCACAGCTCGGTGTTGGGAATGGCGACGCCCACGCTGGTCGGTTTGTCCTTGATGTACTTCGGCGGCAAATAGGTGCAGCGCTTGCATTCAGTCAGGCCGTACATCGAATAGATTGCGGCCTTGGGGAAGAGGTCGCTGAGCATGGTGATATGCTTGACGGGAAGCGCGGCGGCGGTGTTCGTCACGTAGCGAATCTTGGAGAAGTCGTACTGGGCAAGGGTCTTCATCTCGGCCAGCATCGCGAAGATCGTAGGGACGCCCGGAAATCCCGTAACGCCTTCGTCGACCAGCACTTTCAACACCTGGGCGGGATAGGTAAAGCTGCGCTCGAGCACGAGGCGCGCGCCCATGCGGAATGCCATGATCATCTGATACAGGCTGTAGTCGAAGGACATGGGCAGCACGCTCAAAATGACGTCGTCCTCGACGTTTTCGAGATAGCTGGTGATGGACGTGGCAGCGGTCAGCATGTTGCGATGGGTGAGCATCACGCCCTTGGGATCTCCGGTGCTGCCGGAGGTGTACACGATCGCCGCCAGGTCGATGTCGATGCAACGTCGAGCAGGCGGTGCACCGCGCGACTCGCTCGCCAGGGCGTCGCCCCAGGCAACGACGCCGGGCAAGTCCCGGGTGCGGCTCTCGTCGAAGGTCCCAGAAATGATGACGGTCTTGAGATGGGGCGACTTCGCAGCCGCATCCGCGAAAATGGGGGTGAGGTGACCGTCCGTGATCAGGGCGACTGCACGACAGTCATTGAGCAGGTAGGTGAGCTTGTCCGCCTTCATCAGCGGGTTCACGATGGCGATCACCGCGTTCGCCTTCAGGGTCGCCCAGAACGACACGACGGTCTCGACGGTGTTGTCGGCGAAGACCACCACGCGATCGCCGCGCTCGACGCCACGGCGCACGAGCGCATGGGCGAGTGCATTGGAGCGCGCATCAAGCTCCGCGTACGAGAGGCGCTGCTGTTGGCAGACCAGGGCGATCTTCTCCGGCAACCGCCGCGCGGATTCGATCAGATAGTCGTGGAGTAGGGGAATGGCGTTGTTCATGATCTCCTCAGCCCAACCGGTCTACCAATGTTGAAAGGGCGGGAAGGCGGCGCGTGGCTCGCGAGCCCTGCACGAACTGCCGGTAGAGCAGCTGCGTGGAAAGCAGGCCCACGACAGCCATGTTGTCGGCATTGGAAAATGGAGAGTCCTGCCGGCTGCGGCATTTCTGGAGAAGCTGCGCCGCAGCCTTGGGGTCAAATACTCCTGCTGCGGCCACACTGGCGGTGGACGTCACGTCGCCGACCCATGCAGGGGCGTCAGCGGCCACGAAACAAGCCGCGTCCGGCGCTCGATAGGGCTGCTTCTTGCGTGCAAGGATCGACGGTGGAACCAGACCTCGACTGATGCGTTTCAAGATGTGCTTTTCATCGAGGACTTTCAACTTGTACGAATCGGGCAAGGATGCCGCCAAGCGCATGACCTCGGCATCGAGAAACGGGAAACGACCTTCCACCGAGTTGGCCATCAACATGCGGTCTCCCTGCGATGACAGGATGTACCCGGGTAACAGCGTGCGGACTTCGAGATACTGGTCCTGCGCGAGAGAGGTCCAACGCGAAAAGTCGGGAGGCAGCCTGGCGAGCAACTCGTCGATCACGGAGATGTCTTGCGTGTGCTGCTGCTGCTGCTTGGAGAATAAGCGCTTGAGCGCCGCTGCGCCCTGCCAGCGCGGTTCGTGAGAAAAGCCAGGCAGATGTGCCCGTTCCAAGCCCCGGCCAAAGAACTTGCGGGCCATGGCTTGCTGGGCGACGGGCGAGCGCGCCAGGTACGGATAGAGCCGCTCGAGAAGCCGCGGTCTGCTTTCCGAGCTCGGCTGGCGCGCCCAGAAGCGGCGCACCTTGGCTTCGCGGAAAATGTCGTACCCGGCGAACATCTCGTCCGCGCCCTCGCCGGTCAGCACAACCTTGATTCCCGAGGCTCGCACCAGGCGCGATAGCAGGAACATGGGGGCAGGCGCGGTACGCAGGATGGGACGCTCGGTGTGTTCAATCACCTCGGGAAAGACCTTGGCGATGTCACCTTGCGAAACGACGACCTCGGCATGATCGCTGCCGATGAACCTCTGCATCTCCCGCTGAAATCCGGTCTCGTCGTACTCGGCTTCTTCGAAGCGCAACGAGAACGTGCGAAATCGTTCGCCCTTGGCGCGCAGCCCAAGGGCGGCGACGAGCGAGCTGTCGAGCCCGCCGGAAAGATAGCTTCCCACGGGTACATCAGCGCGTAGCATGCGCAGCTCCGTGGCGCGCTGGAGAGACTCCAGCACCGCCGTTTCTGCCTCTTCGAGGGTGCCAGAAAAGCGGCCTTGATCACCTACCGGATAGCTCGGCTGCCAGAACGGGTGTTGGTCGACGCCGCTTGGCGAGTAGACGCGCACGCACCCGGGTGGCAACTCGAGCACGCCCTTGAACACAGACCGGGGCGCGAGGCTGGACCAGAACGTGAAGGTCTCGTCGATGCCAACCGGATCGAGTTCGCGCGGCAAGGCGGCGTCGGCGGCGAAGATCGCTTTGATCTCGCTGGCGAAGTAGACACGACCATGGTGCTCCATGAAATAGAGTGGCCGGACGCCTACCCGGTCGCGGACCAGCGTTAGCGTCTTGGTTTGGCTGTGCCAGAGCGCGATCGCGTACTGGCCGTTGAAGCGAGTGAACGCCCCTTCGCCCCAAGCCTCAAACGCGTGAACGATGACCTCGGTGTCGCTTTGAGTGCGAAACACATGACCGAGCGCAAGCAGCTCGGACCGCAACTCCAGGTAATTGAAGATCTCGCCGTTGAACACCACCCACAGGTTGCCGTCCTCGTTGCAAAGGGGTTGCTGTCCGGTGGAGAGGTCGATAATCGAAAGCCGGGCGTGTGCTAGCCCCGCGTTCGCGTCGCGATAGACACCGAATTCGTCAGGGCCTCGGTGGGAGAGCGAGGCTGCCATGGCGCCCAGCTGCTCCACGCTGGGCGGTTCGGATTGTAGTGACAGGACTCCAGCGATTCCGCACACGTGGGCCGCCTAACGTTTGGGTCCTCTAGGACGGATTGGAGACTGAAACTGTCCCTTATCCTTCTTCATGTTCTACCATCGGCAACGGCGCTCGCTGCCCTACGCTAGACCTCGGGTACCGGCTGAACCAGGAGGGGGCGAGCGTGCAGATAGGACGTGGTTCGTCGCTTTTGCACGATGTCCTTGAAAACGCGATCGACCTGCTCGACTTGCAGGCCAAGCGCGCGCGCAACCTCAGCGCTGGGAACGCCATGGTTGTAGGCGTACAGGCAGAGATCCATGCGATCGTAGGGCAGGGCAAAGTAGAATTCCTCCTGCGTCTGCGGCATCGAAAACGTATCGGTCGTAGGCGGACGGGCGCGGATTTCATCAGGGACGCCAAGACTCTCGGCGAGTGCGTAGACCTGAGTCTTATACAGGTGTGCGATCGGCTTGACGTCTGCCGCGCCGTCGCCCTGCTTGACGAAGAATCCTTGATCGTACTCGAGACGGTTGGGCGTGCCAGCGACCGCGTAGTGGAGCCGATCCGCGTGATAGTATTCCGTCAACTTGCGCACGCGCTGCTTGTAGTTCGTGGCTGCGACGAGCTGAAGGTAGGCGTCGGCTGGCATTCGCGACGTCGTTTCCGTGCCATCGGGAGCCTGGGTGGTGAGAAGAAAAACATTGATTCGATCGCTGTCGATGACCGAAGGCAACGTGAGCTTGCACTTCCAGCTTTCGCCGTAGCTCGGCACGACCTTGCGAATAGCCTCGTTCTGCCGATCGTAGCAACCGAGCGCCTTCAGGCCCGGGCCGATATTTTCGAGAACCGTTTGAATACCTAGATGGTCCGCAAGCAGTTTTCCGAGGCGTACGGCATCGTCGGAGCTATCACGTTCAGGCATGAAAATGCCCAGCACGCGTTCCTTGCCAAGCGCCCGAGTCGCCAAGGCAGCGACCACCGAACTGTCGATACCACCCGACAGTCCAACCACCATGCCACGGCGCTTGAGCGTGCCCATGACCTGGGCCCGGATCGCTTCTGTCACTTCCGCAACGACCGCCCCCGCGTCGATGGCGAGCGCATCCTTCGAGAACATGGCATTCCCTTCCCATTTCGCCTGGACCATGGCATCTGTTTAGCATCTGACGCGAGGCGCGGCAAGACCGGGACAGTCAGCTTATCTCTCCGAGTACCATCTCGATAGCCTTCCCACCTCCCGCGGTCCTGTTTCGGGTAATGCCGCCGTGTTAGACTCGATTGGTGCCCGAGACATCCCCTCAAGAACGGGGTCTGCGCGCAATCATCGAGGCCTACGACTTGGCCTGGAACCAGCACGATCTGGAGGCGATCATTGCCTGCCACACCTTCGATTCTGTATTTGAGAGCCACGCGACAGCCGAGCTTGCGGCTGGCCACTCGGCGATTCGGCGCATGATCGCGCGCTACTTCCGCCTATTCCCGGATTTGGCGTTCACCATTCGGCGCATGTACGCGCATCCGGGTTTAGTCGTGCAGGAGTGGACGGCGCAGGCCACACACACGGTCCCCATTCCAACGCGCCAGGGCCTGGCGGTTCCAACGGGAAGGGTATTGACTTGGAGCGGAGTAGATATCATGCCGATGGCGGGGAACCTGATCGCTCGCAAGGACGCGTACGTCGATAGCGCAAGCCTGCAGCGCCAGATCGAAGCCGCTCGGTTGTCACCCTCCGAAACCGCACGCTGATTGGGAGTCTCTCGGGATTGGGCGATGGTTCAGCTCAATCGTGCTGCCAAACAAGAAACATACTGATTGGTTGGCTCACGAAACTCGGTGATTTGGTCATAGCCACCAGCACGTTGCAGAAGGCGTCGAATTTGCTCTTGCTGTCCTTCTCCGAGATCAACCACGAGCCAACTCGCATGGGCGCGCATCACGGCCTTGCTCTCTTTGACGAGCCGCTGGTGAATCGAAATGCCGAAGGGACCCGCGTCAAATGCCGCGCGAGGTTCAAGGTCGAGCAGATGGGCTCTGTCCTTGGCGAGTCTTCCGGACGAAATGAACGGAGGAGAACTGATAACAACGTCGACCTGACCGGCCAGATCCTGCACGGCCGCGAACATGTCGCTTAGTCTTACGCTTGCGCGAGCAGCGAGACCGTGCTTGTCGATGTTCCGCTGGGTGAGACGAACACAGTCCTCGGAGATATCCAGGCATACAACGCGAGAATTCGGAAACTTGTGGGCGAGCACGATGCCGAGCTGACCCGCGCCGCAGCCGACATCCACGAAGAGATACGTGCCCGCCGGATCCAGAAGCGAGAGGCAAGCTTTGATCACCACCGCCGTCACGGGTCGTGGCACGATCACTCCGCGCGCCACGAGAAACTCGTAGCCCATGAAGTCCGCCTTGCCGGCGTCGAGTGCGGCAAGAACATTCTGGGAGTCGTTGTCCATGACGATATTCTACAGACGAGATACGCGCTTGGTGTGAAAACTGGAGATTTCGTCGGTTCGCAGCCCGTCTTTCACGCACGACGCGGTTGTCTCGGCAGTGGGCGGTCGCTCTTGCTTTTTCCGAGGGGTCTGAGCCGCTCGTTCCGGCGTTGGTCTGGGCACTGACTGGATAGATGGGGCGTAGTGGATGGTGCGGACTTCGCCGACACGCCGACCTTGCCGACGGAGCCCGGCGAATCTACGACGGATGGCCGCGCTTAACCAGCCTTGCGCTCTTACCGCACGACCGTGTACCTCGAACGCAATCGGCTCGGCGAGGACACCCGGTGCCTACGGCTCGAGACGAACGGAGTCGAACGTTAGAACCGTGGTCACCTTGGGTTGAGGGAGGAAAAACAGAATCGCCTTCATATGAGCCAGATCCAACTCGGCATTCTCCGCTGTGCTGCGGATGTCTTCAGTGAGGATATGCTGGGTGGACTGCCCCGGAGGAATCGTCACGCGTCTGTTGAAGCGCCGGTCGCGCTGGTCGTCTATTCGCACCGAGAGCCTTACCATCGACGGCGAGTCGGAATAGACGTCGAACACCAGATCGCGTGCCTTGGACCAGTCGCCATCCGCCGATATTTCAAGCTTGGGGTATTCCTTTTCGGCAGGAAACGTCACCCTTCCCGCGTGTCCCTTGGCGAGAAGAAATCCCGCCGGAGGCTCAATCCGAGCGAGCGTTGCTCCGAGGTCAGCGTAGACGAATGGTGCCTCGGAGTCGGACTCGAAGTCTGCCAGTCGCGGAAGCATGGCCGCGCGCTCGCGTACTTGGCATTCGATGCGAACCACCGGGTAGACCACACAAGAAAGAATGGCAACTGCTCCAAGGCGCAGGGCCCATCGTACCCACGGTCCTCTAGACCAAACCTGTGTGCGGTCGAGGGTCACGGCGCAGGCGAGTGCTGCGAGAGCCCCGAGAATGTCTCGTGCGAAATCCTTTAGCGACGGGTCGCCGTGCGTGAACCTCTGTGTGATTTCGATGCCCGCTCCCAAGACGCTGACGAGCAGAACCGCGATGGCATAGTGCACGAGTGGCCCACGGAAGACAGGCTGGAAGAGTCGACGGGAAAGACGCAGGACCACCAGTGCGACCGCACCTGACAGGACTGCGTGCAGAGCATCAAAGACCCTGCCCCAGACCAGGCCTCCAGGAAGATGCGCGATCAGAATGAACGCGAGCATGGGGGTTGCGAACCCGGCCCAGACCAAGCATTCGACGAGTGCGTACAGGGCTCGTCGCACGGCGGCCAACTCCGCCGCAAGGGCGTCTACGCGATCAGTGTGAGTGGGTGGCTGTTCCTGCTCCACGGACAAGGGGCCCTTTTCCTGCTCCGAGCGCGGTCTTTAGCACGAACGTACGGCGTGCGCAGAACAAGCTTCCACTTTTTCCCGGGAGGTGTCCTTGTCGCAAATCCGGCGGAAACCCGACTGGGCAAATGGTAGGTCACCGAGCAACTTGTCCCGTGGGTTTCCCTTCAGCCACGCGGATCCTCCGCTCCCGGCGGGCGACGCGTTCGTAGAGGGCCTCGTACTTTCGAATCATCGCTCCCATGCTGAACTCGCGCATGACCCGCTCTTGGCCGGCCCGTCCGAGCTGCGCACGAAGTTCCGGGTCACCGATGAGGCGCACGAGTCGGTCCGTCAGCTCCGGTTCGTTCTCGCTCTCGAACAACAGGCCGCTCAGGCCGTCCTGAATGATCTCGCTGTTGCCGCCCACGTTGCTGGCGACGATCGGCACGCCGGCGGCCATCGCTTCCAGCACGGTGTTCGACATCCCCTCGCTGAAGGAAGGCAATACGAAGATATCGAGGCCCACCAAGAGCTCGGCGACGTCCTCCCGGTGTCCCAGCAGGTGCGTTCGCGCAGCGATGCCGGTGGTGGCCGCAAGGGCCTCGAGGCTGGCGCGCTCGGGACCCTCTCCAATCAGCACAAGGCGAACAGGTCCGGCCACGCGGCTGAACCCGCGCAGGAGGAGCGCGTAGTTCTTCACGGGGACCAACCGCCCCACGCTGCCGATGACAATTTCTCCGTCGGTCGCACCGAGCGATTGGCGCGCTCTCGAGCGATCGGCGTTGGCGATCCGCCCCTCGTCCACGCCGTTGTAGATGACCTCGAACCGTCGCTCAGGGACGCGTAGGTGATGGACTAGGTCGCGGCGGAGCCGGTCGGACACCGCGAAGGCGCCGTCGGTGAAGCTGAGGAACCACCGCTGCACAGTCATGCGTCGCGGGGAGTCGGGCAGCACGCGGCCGTGCTCGCTGTGGATCAGGGCAGGCACTCGTGCGAGCTTGGCTCCGAGGAAGCCGTAGAAGAAGGCCTCGGCGTTGCGGGTGTGAACGACGTCGGTGTTCGTGCGTCGAAAGAGGCCAGCCAGTCGCAGCGGCAGTCGGATGTTGTTGCCGCCGCGAAGGCCGAGCGTGTGGATAGCGACGTCCGGGGAACGAATACGCGCGGCGAAAGGGCCAGCCTCCTGAAGACAGGTCACTGAGGAGCGAAAACGGTGACTGTCCAGCCCGTTGATGACGTTGACGACGCCATTCTCAAGGCCCCCGGGCATCAGGCTTAGCACCACGTGCTGAATGTGGATCTTCCGGGTCACGACGGGGCCGCGCTCGAGCTGGCAATCCGAGCGACACCAGCCGCACCGTAGCTCATGCGGGAGAGCTCGTGCTGTTGGCGGTAGGCGGCCAGAACGGTCTCGACGTCTGTGAAAGGCGTCGACGTCAAGAGCCGATCGAGGCGACCTTCGCACTTCTCGAGGTGGTAATAGTGACGGAACCGCGAAAGCAGGCGCGCCTGAATACGCGGCTGCTCTGGATCGATCTCCCACGGATGAACGTAGAACATGGCCGGCAGTTGCTCGCGCCGATTCAGGAGGGCGATCGCCCCGGCGCTGAGCCAATAGGGAAAGATGCGAAAGTATCCGCCGCCACCCACGGGAAGGTTGAATCCGGCCAGGTCCAGCGTTGAGATCGGAAACTCGACGATCGAGCCGACCTCTCGCTCGATGATATGGGGCGATCGAGGTGCGTCGGGAATGCCGTAGCGATCGTGTCGCACCGGAAATATGCTCGAGTCGTACTCGAACCCGAGCTCAATCAGCGTGTCGAGTGCCCAGAGCGATCGCTTGGTGATCGAATAACTAGCCGCGCGATAGCCGCGTACGGGGCGGCCGATTAGTTGCTCGAGCACGTCCTTGGCTCGCCGCGTTTCCTCTGCGTACTCGGCCGGGGTCTGGTTGTAGATGAGGCGATGGGAATAGCCATGGCAAGCAACATCATGGCCACGCCGGTCGATTTCGCGGACGAGGTTCGGGTGCCGTTCGGCAATCCAGCCAAGCACGAAGCAGGTCGCCTTGGTGTGGTGGCGCTCCACCAGGTCGAGCAGGCGTCGGGTGTTGTTCTCGACGCGCGAAGGTCTGTCGATCCACTGCTTGCGGTCAACCACTCCCTCGAAGGCAGAGACCTGAAAATAGTCCTCCACGTCGATCGTGAACGCATTCTTCATGGGCTTGGCCGACTCCGTCAGTACGCCTCGAGGCCGTCGGCGGCCGAACTCTTGGCGCGAAGAGAGCGAACGCCAGGCACGGTGGCCGCACTGGCGCCGTCCTGCCCACTTCCGGTCGCGTCGAAAGGTCGCACGGTGGAGGTGTACCAGCCCTCTCTCGCGCTTGCAAGCCGGGTCGTTCTTGCGTCGCGCGCATACCCTTTCGGCATACCCAACACCTCCCGGCTGAATCGAAGTGCTATCGGTCAAGTGGACCACCGGCGCGGATCGCAAGGCCACAGGCCGCATTTTTGTCATCGCAGGCCCTGTTTTTGGAGTCTGTGCTGCGCTACCCTGTCACCATGATTAGGCCTAAATTCAAGAGTGCGGCCATTGCACTTCGTGTGTTACGGAGCCTTCGAAGGAAGTATGAAGTTCTCAAGGCCGACGAGGTTGTCGACTTCGAGTACACCGAGCACATCAAGGGTTTGATCAAGCGTGGCCTGAAGCTGGGAAAGAATGTCGTTCTCGAAGAGAATGTATCCTTTGACAGCGGATATCCCTACTTGATCAGCATCGGGAACAATTGCGCCATCGCAACGGGCACCCGGATCCACGCCCATGATGATACTCCGTACAAGTTCACTGGAGGCTACGCTCGCCTCGGCCGGGTCAACATCCTAGACAACGTCTTCATCGGCGAGCACTGCTCCATCCTTCCCGGCGTGACCATCGGACCGAACGTGCTCGTCGCGTCTGGCTCGGTCGTGAACAAGGACATACCGCCAAACTCCTGCATCGCAGGGGTTCCGGCTCGATTCTACGCCAAGCTCGACGAATACATCGCAAGTCAGAAAGAGGCGATTGCGAGCGCCAAGACCTTCCTTTACCGCGATATTCGTCGGGACGACCTCCCTCTCGCGCTCCGAGAGGAGATCATCGCCGAGACTGCGAAGGGAATCTGCTATGTGAAGGGCAAAGACAACTCGCGGTACAAGCACAACCATTGGAACGTGGAAGAGTAGGGGCGTTCGCTCCGCCGGGATTTGCGCACGCGTCGGCCGGGAGTTCACTGTGCCCATGGCTCTAAGTTGACGGGCAAACCGTCGGGGCGCAGCATCGACAATGCCTGCTTGCGAGCACTTGGCCACATTGTCGGAACTGAGGCATCCCATCCCCGATGACCTTCCTCTACCCCTTTTTGAACTTCTTGCAGCCCGGAATCCTGTGGCCCGAGCTGACATCGTTGCGACCCATGCTCGTATTGTCTGCGCTAGCCCTCGTCCTGGGACTGCGAGGGACCTCAGCTTACGATCGCCGAGAAGCCTGGCGAAGCAAACAGATTTTCTGGCTGGTCCTCTTCGTCATTGCCCAAGCACTCTCGGTTCACAAGGGAGGTATAGGCTCTATCTTGGGCGAGCTCGGCTTCTGGTACGTGTTCTTGCTCTTCGTCGTGGTCTCGATTTTGCTGGTGGGGGACGAGAGGGCACTTCGTAGATACGTCTGGGGCACACTTCTTGGGTCCCTCTTCGTTGTCGGCTACGGCATCTACGCGGTGCCTGCCTGGGGCGGCTATGAAGGTTCTGGCCGAGCCGGTGCCTACGGCATGTACGACAATCACAATGACTACACCTTCATCATCATTCAGATAGTGCCGTACTTGTACCTGATGTGGAGGTGTGAGAAGGGCTTCTTGCGGAGGATGGTACTTCTCCTGGGTCTTGTGGGTTGTCTGGTCGGGACAGCAATGTCCATGTCGCGCGGAGGCATGATCGCGCTGGTGGTTGAGGTAGGGCTGATCGTCCTTCTGGGCATGGAAGGTCGGCGACGATTGTGGCTCCTGCCGCTTATCGGCATTCTGGGCGTCGCCGCTGTCGGCTATCAGTACGCTCGCCGCGCCGCCAACCAAGGGAACTACACGTCGGAGGATGCCGAGAACAGCCGAATGGAACTGTGGAAGGCGGGTGGGCGGATGTTCGTAGCCAATCCTTTACTTGGTGTGGGCAGTCGGTGTTTCCCCGAATATGGCTGGCAGTACTATGAACTAAGCCATGACCAGAGGGGCAAGGTCTCGCACAACACATACATAGAAGTCGTATCGACGTCAGGACTTCTTGGCTTCGTTTCGTTCATGATGATGAACTGGCGGCTGATCCAAGACTTGAGGCGCGCACGTCGACGTGGCTCCCCCAGTCGCCTTGTTGATGCCATAGCACGCGCAACCCTGATCGGAATCTATGCTATGGCAATTCGCGCTTTCTTGGATGCCAAGCCGCATGATTGGGCCTTCTACTCCTTCGCTGCCATCGGCACAGCTTGCTGTCGCCTCCGTGACCATTCCGAGCAGACCTCCGACGTTGGCGCCGCGGAAGGGACAACGATGGCGGTAGCTCGGCGCCCCCAGATGGGACCGGCGGGGCCCTACTCCGATAGGCGCCTGGCAGGTTCGTACTCGAAGGTGCCGCCCGGAGGGCGCCTGACCTGACCGACTCTTGCTAGCTTAGTGTGCTCCGGCCTTCAACAGCTGCCAGGTGAGACCCTCCGGTCTACCGACCGTTGTTACGCCAATCCGGCGGAGCTCGAACATTTCGGAAGAACGCGCCGATCCGAAATTCGTGGACAATGCCGCTTGGAAGTGCGAACGGCAAAGCTCGATGATCGCCGGCGTGCGGTCTTCCTTCCTTCCGTTCGGGTAGCAAAACACCGGGCTACACCGGCCAATTTCGTTTTCGATGTGTCGCCGGCTTTCCAGGATCTCCTCACGTGCCTGCTCAAAGGGGAGGCGGGACAGGATCGGATGGTTGACCGTGTGGGCGCCTATCTCGAAGCCGGCCGAGGCCAGTGAGCGGGCTTCGTCCCAGCTCATGAGTTTCTCGTCGGGGCCCGGGGGTGGAAGCCCAAGGTTCGAGGCCATTGACGTCAGCTCCTGCACGAGAGCCTCCGCCTGTGACAACGGAAGGCGCTTGAGCGCACGCTTGGCTGCCAGGAAACCGACGGATGCTTGCGCGGCGCTGCCCAACTCGATCCGTTGTCCCGCGACCTGGACAAACGCCCGGCTTCCGACAAGGGTTCGCACGGCTCGATCCATCTGGTCGGTCCAGAAACAACGGTCAGTGTCGACATAGCCGGTCGCCAGAAAGAACGTTGCAGGAAGATGATGGTCGAGGAGAGCCGGCGCCGCCCGGGTCACATTGTTGCGGAAGCCATCGTCGAAGGTGATGGCGACGGTCCCGGCCAGGTTTTCTCCACGGCGCAGACCATCGATCATCTCGGAGAGCGCAATCACCCGACACATCGAGGCCAGCGTGCGAAGCTGGGCAACGAACAGGTCCAGCGGAAGGTGATTGTGCTCGCTACCGAGCCAATGGGGCTCGTCGTCGCTGAGCACGCCATGGTACATGAGGATGACCGGCTCGCGGCGTGCCCAGTAGGCTCGCAGCCACGACGCCGGGACGGCAGTGATGGCTCGCTTCAGCCACGAGCGCCAGGAGGCCTTGTCAAAAAGCACTTGCCTTGTACTCCCGTCGCGCGGCGCCTGGATTCTCGCCACCAAGCAAGCCGTCTGTTGAGCTAGGTTGGATCATGGGCACGAGGGGGAAGCGTCAGCCGGCGCGCGGCTGCCAGGTCGCCATCGTCTCGCCACGGACGAACTTCGCGAACGCCAAGGCGAAGGCCGCGTTGCTGACGATGAGGTAGGTGGGGACCACGGTGAGCGCGCCCAGCGGCCCTGGCAACTTCTTGCGCAAGCCCAGGACAGCAAGCATATAAACGAGCACCTCGGCCGCGAAGAGTGCCAGGTAGACAGGAGAGTCGGTGGCGAGCACGGCATTCGCGACGAATGCGAGGGGCATGAACGCGAATGCCCCGTAGCGCAGCACCTTGTGCGAGAGGATACGGAAGGCCGCTCCAGGGAACCGCCACGGGTTCATGAGGTGCCGCATGTACGAAAGCCCCTGCAACGCCCGAAGCGCGACCCGAACGCGCATCCGGAACTCCGATCCGATCTCTTGGTTGGCGACCTCGCTCGCCCCAACCCGTTCGTCGTAGACAACCCGGTGGCAGGTGCTGATGACATGGAGAGGAAGGATGAGATCGGTGATGAGTTTGCCTGGGATGTCGACGTAGAGGGACTTTCGGATCGCGTCTACACCTCCGTTCACCCCGATGATCGATCCGACGCGCGACTCGAGGGTCCGGATCGTGTTCTCATACCTCATGTACGCGTTGTTGCCGGCGCCGCTTGCGCTGCCGACGGCCGCGACAAAGCGAAGATTTCCGGTCACGTAGCCGACTTCTGGATCGGAGAAATTTTCGACCATCTTGCGAATACCGTCGGGCGCGAAGAGTGAGTTCGCGTCGGAGAAGACGATGATCTCGCCTCGCGCATATTTGACGGCCTCATTCAGTGCTGCGGCCTTCCCCTGTCGCGGTCCGCGGCGCAGCAGCTCGACACCGCGGCTCGCGAACCCCTCGACGACCTCGTCAGTGCCGTCGGTCGAGCCGTCGGAGACCACGAGGATCTGGAGCAGCTCGGCCGGATAGTCCTGTTCGAGCTTGTTGGTGATGGTCGCACCGATACAGGTGACCTCGTTGTACGCCGGGATGAGAACAGTGACGGACGGAAGCCACGGGCGACGCTGAACCGGCCGCGGCCGCACGCAACCGATCATCCAGACCAGCGTCGGATAGCCCAAGTAGGGGTATACGATCGCCGCGCAGCAGATCCAAAAGACGATGGCTACGGCGGTCACGATGGCTGGCCTTCGGTCGAGGTAGTCTGTTGCAAGCGATTCCCGATGTCGAAGCTATGGTTCTCGTTCAACATCTTCAGCAGGCGAGTCCTGACCACCGGTGAGGGTCTCGAAACGCGCTCGATGCGACATTGGCGTGTGCATGGACCGCGGGCACGCACGCTAGAGTTCCGGTTCCCGCGAAATCGACTGCCGAAGCGATGCCAACGACTCCGTTCGGCGCCCTTGCGTCCCTCCCAAAGCCGGTCGAAGGCAGGACTAAGGCGGGGGCACCTAGGATACGACACGACGGAGATCTCGTACCAGCCTGCGCTCGCTGTTGCAAGCGTCGTGAAATCGCAGTAGTCCTTCGCGCGTGCCGACGCGTTGTGCATCTTCGCAGCGTGTGCCGCCTCCATTACAGTCGCTTGCCGGCTCCGGATCCCACCTCTTGCGATGACACCAGCCGCCGGACTCTGATTCAGTACCATAGTCCCGCGACAAGCGCCGGTGACCGATCAGTACTAACATCTCGGATCATGAGTTCACGACGGGGAATAGCCGCGGTATTCGCGGCCTGCGCGCTCGTGCTAGGCAGTTGTGGAGGGAGTCATTCAGTCACGGGCAGTGGCGGGGCCAACGGCACCGGCGGCGTGCCCAGCACTGGCGGTGCCCTCGGCGCTGGCGGTGCGCCTGGCACCGGCGGTACGAGTAAGGGGAGCGGCGGAGGAGGTGGCGGGACCGGACCCGGCCCGGTTGCTGGCTCGGTGCTTTTCTTCTCCGACCTGACGAGCGGGCCCAATCAGGGCGGGCAGAGCGACAAGGGTGCGTTCGTGACCATCTGGGGCAACGGATTCGGCAGCAGCCAAGGGACTTCCACCGTGACGATCGGTGGTGGCGCCGCGGACAACTACCCGGTCTGGACCAACACGAAGATCACGTTCCAGCTGGGCGCCAGCGCGGCCTCGGGGAACATCGTCGTCCACGTCGCCGGCAAGAGCGACAGCAACGGTCTGCCGTTCACCGTGCGGGCGGGAAACATCTACTTCGTCACGTCGACCGGAAGCGACTCCGCCGCGGGGACCTTCACCGCCCCATGGAAAACGATCCCCAAGGCCAAGAACACCATCGCGGCGGGCGACATCGCCTACCTGGGCGTCAAGGCCGGAGACTCAGTCTCGCAGACCGCCGTCGATTCGACAGCCTCCTACAAGTGCGCGCTCGGCATGAGTTCGAACGGTGCTGCTAATTCGGGCACGGCCAGCGCGCCCAAGGCCTTGGTCGGCTATCCGGGCGCCACGGCGACTATCGGGGCCGAGTCGGGGCTCGAGCGCGGGATCCTGACGCCGGACATCGGCGGCAGCTACGACTACTGGGTGATCTCGCAGCTGACCCTGCGTGGCGCGGTCGAGGCGCTCGACTTCGAAGCGCCGGCCACCGGGTGGCGGGTGGTGGGCAACGACATCTCGTGCCCGAACGGCACCGGCAAGAGCGGCTGCGTGACCGGGACCGACGCGACCAACACGCCCGGCAGCCTGAAATTCTACGGCAACGTCGTCCACGACGCCGCGGCGAACGTGTCGACGGTGACCAAGTATTATCACGGCATCTACTTCACCTCGAATCACCTCGATCTCGGGTGGAACACCGTCCGCGACGGCAAAACCTGCCGCGCCATCCAGTTTCACGACTCGGCCGGGCCGAACGAGTTTGACATCGTGGTGCACGACAACGTGATCCACGGGACGGTGTGCGACGGCATCAACTTCGCGACCGTCGACCCGTCACAGGGAGCCATCGTCGCCTACAACAACGTCATCTACGACGTGGGGACCGGCCCCGATCCGGCGGACGGCTCGTCGGTCTACGCATGTATCTACGTCGCCAACATCACGAACGCCGGCTCACCCGGCAGCGGCAACGTCCAGATCTACAACAACACCATGTACAACTGCGGCGGCCAGAAGAGCAGCTCGGCGGGCGCTGTGGCGCTCGACTCGGGCGGGCCAGTCGGCATCCAGATGAGCAACAACCTCATCCAGGCGCTGTCGGGCGAGAGCTACATCTCGGGTGACTCCGGCTCGTCTCCGGCCATCACCGGTTCGAACAACCTCTTCTTCGGCGGCGGAGCCGCTCCCTCCTACCTGACGGCGAACGTCACTGGCGATCCGAAACTGGCCAGCGGCGCCGCCGCCGACTTTCATCTGACGACCGGGAGCGCGGCGATCGACGCCGGCAAGACGACGAATGCCACCGCCGACATCGACGGGAATCCGCGTCCGCTAGGCAAAGCCTTCGACATCGGCGCTTACGAGTTCGCTCAGTAGCCCAGGC
>Ga0265339_10000156_pt1 | contig 56479 bp, 43 predicted proteins | sample 4CB219metaG_FD_202085 | JGI IMG/M metagenome (GOLD analysis project Ga0265339, IMG submission 202085) | Rhizosphere microbial communities from Carex aquatilis grown in University of Washington, Seatle, WA, United States - 4-CB2-19 metaG | ecosystem: Host-associated > Plants > Roots >... | reverse complement strand
TGACGATGTCGGATTCGTCGTGGACGAACTCGATTGTTTTCACGTTAATTTCGTCCAGAATAACGCTTTCCATTTTCATAATGGATTGTTTCTGCTCCTCATTTGAAATCGGCACGATGATTTTTTTCAACGGCTGACGTACTTTAAGGTTCGACTTCATCCTCATCGCCCGTACGAGGCTTACAATCCGCACCGCATGATCCATCCGATCTTCAAGCTCACGGTCAATCACGTCAGTTTCAACGGCCGGAAGCGTTGAAAGGTGAACGGAAGCAAAATGTTCACTCTTTGTCACGGAATTCAGGCCCCGATACAATTCGTCCGCAAGAAACGGAGCAAACGGAGCCATCATTTTGCTTACCGCGACAAGGCATTCATACAATGTTTGATAGGCGGCTGTCTTATCTTTTCCCTTTTCGCTCTTCCAAAACCGCCGTCTGTTTCTTCTAACATACCAATTGGAAAGTTGATCTATTGTGAAGTCGCTCACGGCGCGTGCAGCTTTCATGATATCATACTCATCCATGAATTGAACATAAGACTGGATGAGCGAGTTCAGCGATGAAAGAATCCATCGGTCGATTTCGGCCCGTTCTGCTACAGGAATGCGTCCTTCGCCATAGGTAAACTTGTCGATGTTGGCGTACAGCGCGAAGAAGGAATAGCTGTTGACCAGCGTACTGAAGAACTTCCGCTGGACTTCCGCGATCCCTTCTTCATCGAACAACGTCGGCCGCCACACCGGGCTGTTGGACACAAGATACCAGCGCGTCGCATCGGCTCCGTATTTGTTCATCAGCTCAAACGGGTCGACAGTATTCCCCTTCGACTTGGACATTTTCTGTCCCTGCTTGTCGAGGATCAGGTCGTTGACCAGACAATTCTTGAACGCGGGCTTGTCGAAAAGAAATGTTCCGATGGAATGAAGCGTGTAAAACCAACCGCGCGTCTGGTCAATGCCTTCAGAAATAAAATCTGCAGGATACGCCTTATTGAACGTTTCTTTGTTCTCAAATGGATAATGCCATTGAGCAAACGGCATTGCCCCCGAATCGAACCAGACGTCGATAAGCTCCGGCGTTCGTTTCATTGTGCCGCTGCATTTCTCGCACACGAATGTTACCGGGTCAACGGACGGCTTGTGCAAATCGAGCGGGTGCGGAAAATTCTTGCCCTGCTTCAGTTCTTCGATGCTGCCGACGCATTTCAGATGACCGCATTTCTCGCACACCCAGATCGGGAGCGGCGTCCCCCAGTACCGGTCGCGCGATAATGCCCAATCTTTATTTTCCTCAAGCCAGTTGCCGAACCGGCCGGAGCCGGTTTCTGCGGGTATCCAGTTAATCTGCTTGTTCAGTTCAATCATTCTCCGAGCGTACTTCGTTGTGCTGATGTACCACGACTCGCGCGCATAATACAACAACGGCGATGAACACCGCCAGCAATGCGGGTAGCTGTGAAGATATACTTCTTTCTTATACAGAATGTTACGCGACTTTAAATCCTGTATTATCTCTGCATCGGCGTCTTTCACAAACTTCCCTTTGTAGTCGGTCACAGTCTCGTCAAATTCTCCCGACTTGTTCACCGGATGAATTGTCGGGAGCCCGTACTTTCGCGCCGTTTGGTAATCGTCTTCGCCGTACGCAGGCGCCATGTGAACGATACCGGAGCCGTCTTCAGTCGTGACGAAATCAGCCTCGACGACATACCATCCTTTTTCTTTTGTCTGATGATAGTTAAAGAGGCGTTCGTATTCCTTCCCGGCCAGTTCTCTACCGGCAAACTCCGAAATGATTTTGTATTTCTCTTTCAACACTCCGAGCCGCGCTTTTGCGAGGATGAGAAATTCTCCCGTCCCGGCGAGCGCATCGTCTTCGCCCCTCATCAATTCAACTTTGACGTATTCGATCTTCGAGTGGATTGCAAGGGCCACATTGGAAATGAGTGTCCATGGAGTCGTGGTCCACACGAGAAAATAGGTATTCGTCTCCCCCTTCACTTTCATTTTTACATACACGCTCGGATCTTTCACATCCTTGTATCCAAGCGCAACTTCGTGGGATGACAGCGGCGTTTCGCAACGCGGACAATACGGCTGAATTTTGTAGCCTTTATAGATCATCCCCGCGTCAAAGTATCGTTTCAGCGCCCACCACACCGATTCCATGTAATCGTTGGTAAACGTGATATAGGGGTCGGAAAGGTCGACCCAGTACCCCATCTCGCGCGTCATCGTTTCCCACTCGGTCTTGTACTTCCAGACCGATTTTCTGCATTCTTCGTTGAACTTCTCGACCCCGTATGCAATAATGTCGTCTTTGTGCTTTATGCCGAGCATTTTTTCGACTTCAATCTCGACCGGAAGGCCGTGTGTATCCCATCCCGCTTTGCGATGAACCTGGAAACCGGACATTGTTTTATAGCGGCACACGATGTCTTTCAGCGCACGGGCCATCACATGATGAATGCCGGGACGCCCGTTTGCCGTCGGCGGGCCTTCGTAAAACGTAAACTGCGGCATCCCTTCCCGCAAAGAAATACTTTGCTCAAAAATCTTGTTCGCTTCCCAAAACGCGAGAACCTCTTTTTCGACGCCGGAATAATTTATTTTATCGGTAAGCTCTTTAAACATAAGGAACAATTAAAAATTTAGAATTATGAATGAATAATTAAAAAATGGCAATTCAGAAAGCACCTCTAAAATACCAATTCTTAATTCTTAATTATTAATTCATAATTGATTTACTACTTCTTTCATGATCGCCGTGAGCTTCGGCTCTGCTGCCATCGCCGTCGCGACAATTTCATCCAGCTTCGCCGGCTTCAGCGTGTCGGGAAAACACTCGTCTGTAATAATTGAAAACCCCAGCACACGCATCGACATGTGAACGGCGACGATGCATTCGGGCACCGTGGACATTCCAACAACATCCGCTCCGATGCCGCGGAGAAAACGATACTCTGCCCGGGTCTCAAGATTTGGTCCGGGAACAGCGACAAAAATTCCCTTTTGAACTTTGATTTTTGACTCGGATGCAATTTTTTCGGCCAGCGCTATCAAGCGCAAATTGTACGGCTCGGACATGTCCGGAAAACGAGGGCCAAGCTCTTCGTCGTTCGGGCCGATCAGCGGATTATCGCCGAGCAAGTTAATATGATCGGTGATAAGCATGACATCGCCGCGGGAGAAGAACGGATTCATTCCGCCGGCAGCGTTGGAAACGAGCAGCGTGTCCACACCCAAAAATTTCATCACGCGGACGGGGAACGTGATCTGCTGCATCGTATAGCCTTCATAATAATGAAAGCGTCCCTGCATCGCGACAACGCTTTTTCCGCCAAGAGTCCCGAAGATCAGCTTGCCGTGATGGGATTCGACCGTCGACAACGGAAAATGCGGAATGTCTCCATAATCGATCACGGCGTCGGCTTTGATTTCCTTTGCCAATCCTCCAAGCCCGGTACCGAGAATAATTCCGACCGCCGGCGACGCCGAAGTCCTCGTGCGCAAAAACTTTACTGCATCATCAATGTGCTGCCGTAACGTGGACATTGTGTAGTTTTCGATTTACAATTGCCGATTTCTGATTGCAATCTATTTTATGTCTACCGCTTACTGTTTACTGCTTACAGTTTCTTGATAATCTCATCAATTTCGATCGACTCTTTCCCCGTCCCTCTCGACAAGTCTCTCGTCAACTCATCGTCGTCCACTTCAAGCGCTTTGATGAGGTCAATTTCCGAATTCAGCAACACTTTCAGCCGGCTAACGATGGATTCTTTTTTTGAACGGAGGTTCGCGATCTCTTCTTTCGTTCGTGATAAATCCATTCGCGCACGGTCCAGAAGCTGGTTCGCCTTCAACTCCGATTCTTGGATGATTAATTGTCCTTCTTTTCGAGAGTTCTCGATCGACCTTCCGCTGGCTTCCTGCGCCTGCATCAACGTTTGCTGCAATGTCTTTTCCATCTGCCGATAATCCCGGAGCTGGGTCTCGAATTCAACAAGCTGCCCGCTCATGTCTTTGCACTGCCTCAACAAGTCGGCAAATTCATTCGACATCATATCTAAAAACGAATCCACCTCAACCGGGTCGTACCCGCGAAGAACTTTCTTAAACTCCTGCTTTTTTATGTCGAGAGGTGTGAGTTTCATCGATGCCTCCTTCAGTGAACGTCTGTTTTTGGCCTAGTCCCAAAAATCGCTGCGCCGATTCGTACCATTGTGGCGCCTTCTTCAATCGCTACCGTAAAGTCGTGCGTCATTCCCATCGAGAGATTTTTCATCGGTTCCTTCAGAATATGGGCAGCGTTAACTTCATCAAAAACTTTTTTCAACAACCGGAATGACGGCCGGGATTGCTCCGGGTCGGGCAAGAACGGACCGATTGTCATCAATCCTTGCACTCTGAGGTTCTGCTGCATTGATATCTTTCCAACCAAATCAACAGCCCTGCCAGGCGAAACCCCAAATTTAGACGCCTCGCCCGAGGTATTCACTTCTATCAAGACGTCAATAACGCGGCCCAGTTTTGATCCCCTTTTTTGAATTTCAGCCGCGACATTCTCATTGTCGACGGAGTGAACCAAATGCACCCAATCGGCAATGTATTTAACTTTATTGGACTGCAAGTGACCGATGAAATGCCACCGGACACGGGGATCTGAAACCCGCCCCCGTTTCTCAATTATTTCCTGGACGTAACTTTCTCCAATGTCAAGAACACCGGAGCGAACCACTTCTTTAATTTCATCGGATCTGAATGTCTTTGAAACAGCAATCAGCGTCACCGAATTCGGATCTCTTCCGGCCATAATACAGGCATTTTGAATCTTTTCCTGTATATTTTTGACGTTTTCAGCAATCATTTGCGGCCTGAACATAGAATATAGCTCATTTGTGCTTCAAAAACAATAAGGAAGATAGCCTAACACGGCGTCATTTCTTTCATCAGTTTAACGATCGAGTGAACGCGGTATGGTACCAAGTGAGTTGCGCCCGGCGGCTATTGACTTAAAACCGCTTTTTTGCTTAATTAATACAAGTCACCGCGCCAGCCACCAATCGCACATTCTATGTCTCATATGGATTCCGACAATTTTGATGACGAGTTAGGAAGCCAGCCGCCGCGGCGCAACGACCGGAATGAGGAGATCGAGCGCTACAAGGATATCCTAAAAAAGGGGGGCAATGGGATACGAACGATAGAGGCGCTTGAGGAGATCGTCGATTTTTACTTTGAACAGGAGAAGTTCGACGAGGCGCTGCACTTTACCGACCAGTTAATCGAGTTTGTCCCTTACAGTTCGGATGCCTGGGTGCGCCGCGGAATGATTTTGAACAACATGTATCGGTACGACGAAGCAATTGATTGTTACGAGCATGCCGTGAGCCTCAATCCGAATGAATGCGAGATCTATATCAATCTCGGCATAACGTTCGATAACGCCAACAGGGTCGATGAAGCCCTTGAAAGTTTCGAGAAAGCGCTGGCGATTGAACCCGGAAACGAGGAAGCCCTTTTTAACAAAGCAGTGACGCTCGAAAAAATAGAGCGTTACAAAGAAGCTGCCGAAATCTTTGAGTTTCTGCTGAAAGGAAATAAAGAGAACAAGGATGCAATGTTCGAGCTTGGGTTCTGCTATGACTTCATGGACCGGCTTGAAGAATCTCTCAAGTGTTACGACGAACATCTCAACCTCGACCCGTATAATTACAACGCGTGGTACAACCGCGGCATCGTCCTCAACCGGATGGGGGAGTTTACCCGTTCGATCGACAGTTACGACATGTGCATCGCCATTAAGGATGATTTCGGCGCGGCATGGTATAACAAAGGCAATGCATTTGCCAATATGGGGAAATTCCACGAAGCGGTTGAGTGTTACTCGCAGACACTCAGGCATGAATCGAAAGATGTCCCTGCTTGGCATAACATGGGCAACGCGTACGAAGAGCTGGGAAATTATACCGAAGCGATTAAATGTTTCACTCAAGCGATCAAATACGACAACGAACATTACGAATCGTTTTTCGGCCGCGGGAGTTGCTACGATACGCTCGAGCAATACAAGAAGGCGCTGCAAGACTATAATCGTGCGCTCGAGATCTGCCGCGACTATCCCGAGCTATGGTACGCCAAAGCGGATGTCGAATACAATCTGGGAAAATACCGAGAATGCCTGATCGGCTACAAGATGGTTGTGCAGCTCGATAAAAAGAATTTCGAGGCATGGTTTGATTACGGCGATACGCTGTTCGAGCTGGGATATCTCAAAGAAGCGTTGAAGGCCTTAAACCGCTGCATCGAGCTCAACCAGCAGTTCGCGGAGGCATATTATACCCGCGCGAAAGTCCTCTTTGTCATGAAGAAAATGCTGGACGCCGTCGATTCTTTGAAGTCGGCATTCGCGCTGCACAGCGACTTGCGGAAAAGGTTTGAAACTGAATTTCTGGGCGTAAAGTCGATTAAAGAGTTTTCTTCGCTGCTTCAGCGATAAGCATTTTCTAACGGTATGGTTTACATCCAAAACCTAATCCCAGAACGGCGAGATTAGGTTTTTTAATTTTTCACCGAAATTACAAAAACACTGAATGATCCACTGAGTTCACGAAGGGCACAAAAAGAACGTATTCGTGCAATTTGTGATTTGATAAATTCTTTATCAAAGAGAGTATCAGTTTTTGCAAGGCGCGAATCGAAACCTTCGTGTCGTTTCGCATCCTTCGTGCATCCTTGAAATATGTAATATGAGTTTCTAATCTTATTCGTATGAAATCGCAATCACATCACCGCGTCGGCATTATCGGCCACCCGATCGCTCATACTCTTTCTCCGGCGATGCACACGGCAGCATTCGACGAACTCCGGATACCGTTCACGTACGGCGTGTTCGATGTTATCGACGAATTTCTTCCGGCGCTCCTTGCATCACTGCGGAAAAATGAATTCGCGGGTGTCAATATTACTATCCCGCATAAAGAGCGGGTAATTGGATTACTCGATTCAGTGAAAGACGATGCCGCGACGATCGGAGCGGTCAATACCATAGTGAATCTCAACGGAAAGCTCACGGGCTACAACACCGACATTGCCGGAATTCAAAAGGCACTCGAACCGTTCGGAGAGAGAATTCGCTCCGGATCTGTTCTTGTTCTGGGCGCGGGAGGAGGCGCAAGAGCTGCGGTCTATGCGATCTCAAGAAACTTTTCCCCCTCGTCTGTGCGACTCTACAATCGAACGATCAGCCGGGCCGAAGCGATTGTTAATGAATTCAAAAAGATCTTCCCCGGCGTTGCCTTTGAAAACGTCGCGGATGTGAAGCGCATCCCGGCCGTCGCCGCCGATTCAGTGCTCATTGTGAACACCACATCCGTTGGAATGACACCGAATAACGGCACAAGTCCTTTTTCTCCGGCAATACGATTTTCAAATCAACAAATAATTTTCGATATTATATACACCCCTATTGAAACGGAGTTCCTGCGGCGGGCGAAATCTGATGGGGCACAGACGATCAATGGAGTAGAGATGTTTGTACACCAGGGGGCAAAGGCGTTTGAATTGTGGACAGGGGAGCGTTTTCCCGTTGACCTGGCGCGTCAGGCTGTTTTGAAAGCGTTAACAAGCACTTAAATTATTGTCGGAAAGAAAACGATGTACTGAGAACCACATTCACATGGAGCGGCCTGACATGCTATCGCAACAGACTCAAACAAAATATGAACGCCTCAAGTCCATCATTGAAACGCTGGGGTCGGTCGTCATTGGCTACTCCGGCGGGGTCGACAGCACGCTGCTGTTAAAAGTTGCAACCGACGTTCTTGGATCGAAGGCTCTTGCCGTTATCGGAAAGTCGGAAACCTACCCGACTGCCGAGTACGAAGAAGCAGCGGTGCTTGCAAGGGGTTTCGGCGCCCGCTACATCGAAGTGGCAACCGAAGAAACCGATGTGTTAAAATTTCAGGAGAATCCTCCTGACCGGTGTTACTTCTGCAAAACGGAATTGTTCGGCAAACTGACCGACATCGCAAAGCAAGAAAATATTCCGTGGATTGCGGACGGAACGATCACGGACGACACAGGAGATTTCCGCCCCGGAATGAGGGCAAAAGAGGAAAACAACGTCCGCTCCCCTCTTCTCGAAGCAGAATTATCAAAAAACGACGTCCGGGAAATTTCCCGGCACTTAAACCTGCCGACGTGGGATAAGCCTTCGTTCGCGTGCTTGTCATCTCGTTTTCCGTACGGTTTCGGCATCACAAAAGAGAATTTAACGAAAGTTGACCGCGCCGAGACATTGCTCCGGCAGGCCGGGTTCAAATACTTTCGCGTCCGCCACCATGATGAGAAGACTGCGCGCATTGAAGTTGGCGCCCAAGAACTGCATCGTTTGCTGGACGAACCGCTGCGGCTCTCCATCGTCGCGCAGTTGAAAGAACTGGGTTTCACGTATGTTACGCTCGACCTGCAAGGATACCGAACCGGCAGCATGAATGAAGTGCTAACCCGTGAAGCTAAAGAATCATACATCAAAGGCGTCTCGTAAAAAATGTTCAACGGTTGACGCGTGTGCGTTCATTGAAATTCCAAAAACAAAAATGGCTCGACGGGGCACCATCTCAACACTTATTATTGCGACGATTCTCGCGCTCGCCGGATGCAAAGAGATCTTCACGGGAAAACGCGAAGCGAGGGGTGTCTGGGTATCACGATTCGAATATGCCGACATCGATTCAACAAAATCCAAGTCTCACATAACGCAAATATTCGAAAGAGCACGTACGGCAAAATTAAACATGATTTTTTTTCAGGTGCGCGGTACCGGCGACGCGTACTACAAATCGCAGTACGAGCCGTGGGCCGAGCCGTTGACGGGAACGCTGGGAAGAGACCCGCGCTGGGATCCGCTGGAGTATGCTGTGCGCGAGGCACACCGGCTTGGACTCGAGCTTCATGCCTGGATCAACACCTTTACGATCTGGAGCGGCAAGAAGCCTCCGACTGAATCTTCACCTCGCGCCGCATATCTCGCACACCGGGAATGGCTTGTGTGCGGCACGAACGGAGTCCCGATGCCGCTGAATGATCACTATGTTAATATTTCGCCCGGCGTTCCTGAGGCGAGGAACCATATTATCAACGTTGCGCTCGACATTGTCAATAACTACGATATTGACGGAGTGCATTTCGATTACGTTCGCTATCCTGAGGATTCTCAAAAGCTCGGCTACTCTCACGATTCAATCAGCGTGGCGCGCTTCAACACTGTCGAGGGGAATCCGGATAAATTGGACTGGGAAAACTGGCAGCGCGAACAAATCAACCAATTCGTTTTCTCGGCATACAACGCAATCACCAAGCAGAAGCCCTGGGTAAAAGTTTCGTCGTCGGTCATCGGCAAATACTCCGGAACGGGATGGACGGCATACAATTCCGTGTATCAAGATGTTCGACGGTGGATGGAGCTCGGCAAAATGGATTTTGTCGTACCGATGGTCTATTGGGAGATGGATCACAAGACGCATCCCTTCGGTCCGCTGGTGACGGAATGGACGTCGCGTGTCGCCTACGACCGCCAGGTCTTTCCCGGTATCCTCATGGGGTTGGAACAAAAGTTTGGGTGGTCCGAGATTTCAGATGAAATTGATGCAGCGCGGGCGCGGAACGCTGTCGGTGTTGTATTTTTCTCCGCCGCAACGATGGAGAGATCATGGGCTGCCCTCGGATCGGACAAGTTTCCGTACTGGTCGGACGTACCCGTCATGACATGGAAGGATTCGAGTGCACCGCAAGCGCCGGCAGTATTTCAGGTAAAAGCCCAGGGAGAGAATATAATAATTTCATGGAATTTCATCCCAGACAAGAGCGGGCCGCTGTATTGTAACGTTTACCGTTCTTCAACGCCGGCCATCGACACAAAGGACGCGAAAAATATTCTCTTTGTAACAGCGCGAAACGCCGTTGAATATGTCGACCAGACCGCCGAAGGCCAGCGATGGTACTATGCCGTAACGGCTCTTAACCGTGCAGGCAATGAAAGCGAACTCTCAAACGTCGTCTCGATTGAGCCGCCGTTTGCAGCGGGCAGTGAACACAAAGCATCGAAATAGTATTCAACAGAAAATCTCATGGCAACAGACTCGGACAACATTCGGCGTGCGATCAGCGAACTCTTAAAGTCCGCCGATCGGTCGATCAAAGATGGCAATTTGAACGACGCATTGGGTTTCATTGATCGCGTCTTTGAAATCGAGCAGCGTAATGTGTATGCACGGGCGTACAAGGAACGAATTCTCGCTCTGAAAGACGCTGAAGCCAAGGATATTGCTTCCGCTGCAAAGAAAGAAGAGCCGCCACCGGTGCAAGAAGAGCCCCAGGTAGAGAAAAAGAAAACAGAAGAGAAAAAAGAGGAGAAGAAAGAAGAAAAAAAGGAAGAAAGAAAGGAAGAGAAAATCCAAGTCTCTCCTCCTGAAAAACCGGTCGCACCCTCTCATACGAAACCGTTCGGTCAAAAATCGGTAACGCTCCACATTCCCCACTCCCCTGCCTCGCTCGAGGCGTATCGAACGCTGCTGACGGAAATATGGGCTGACGGCAACGTCAGCAGCGAGGAGCAGTCCCAAATCGATTCCATGAAGGAGACGTTCGCGATTACAGAGAAAGACCACGACGACATTGAGCGTCAGGTCCGGATAGACGCTTATCTCGCTGCAATCCGGGAAGCATGGAAGATGGGCGTGACCTCGTTTGTCGATATCCGCAGGCGGTTCAAAATCTCTGACCAGGAACACTTAAGCGTCGAGCAAAGAATTAATCAATTCCTCCAATCGCTCAAAGCGAAAGGAACGGTGCTGCTGTTAGACGATGACCATTCGTTTCTCAGCATTATTAAGGACGTGTTGACGGAAGCCGGTTACACCTGTCTCGCTGTCAGCTCCGGTGAAGACGGTCTGAAAGCTCTCGACAACATCATGCCGGATATTGTCGTGTGTGACATCGACTTTGTAAAGCCGAAGATGAACGGTTTCACCTTCTATGAAAAATTCCGGGCATTCGACCGCTTTGTCGATGTGCCGTTCATCTTTATGAGCGGACTCGACCAGGACATCGTCGTACGGGCCGGAAAACAAATGGGCGTGGACGACTATCTGACAAAGCCATTTGACGCGGAAATGCTTGTTGCCACAATCGAAGGGAAATTAAAACGGTCGCGGGAAATAAAACGGGTAACGCACACGTCAAAGAACTAAAGGTCAATCCATGATGCCCTCGATTCAGGCATGAGACACTTCTTCCAAAAGCTGCGGGCGTTTTTTCAGAACTTAGGTCTTGTCGAGCAGGCGCAGATCGTTGCCTCAACGGCGGTCGTCGTCATCATGGTGACGATCATCAGCGCGAACATTGTCCTGAAGCTGGCACTCACCCCGTTTGACTTCCTCAGCATCATCACCGTCGGCATCATCGGTTTCGCAAGCGTCTACTTTTCGCTCAAGTACGGAAGGCAGCTTGAAGCGCAGAAGCGGGAGCTTGAAGCGCTGAATCGCGTGGCGGAATCGGTAAACCAGTCTATTGACCTCGATTACCTTCTTAGCAACGTACTGCAAAAGGTCGTCGAGCTGGCCCGGACAGAATACGGCTGGCTGTATATTGTGGAGAACAAAAAGCTGCAGCTGCGGAATTCGAGCGGCTCCTCGTTCAGCTTCTTCAACGAAAAAGCTCTCGACAATATTGAACTTATTCCATGGATACAGAAAATCCATACTCAAAAAGAGGAAGCGCTTGCCGGTCCATCGTTCGCGGATGAGAGCGTGCTGCGGGCCGGAATCTCATCGTGGGTGTCGGTACCGCTTCGCGCCGCAGACCAATTTGCGGGCGTGTTGCTGCTCGCAACAACCGTCAAAGGATTCTTTTCTGAACGGCAGGTTGACCTGATCGCAGCATTCGGCAACCACATCAACGTTGCATTGAACAACGCGCATCTTTTTGACCGGCTGCGGAAATCGGAACAGCAATATGCCGACTTGTTCGAGCACTCGCCGGACATGTACCATCTCGTGAACCGCGAAGGCATCATCATCAGCTGTAACCAGACAGAGGAACAAACGCTGGGCTACACGAAAATCGACATCATCGGCCATCCGCTAACGCAGCTTTATGCGCCCGAGTACCGGTTGAATGTGCTCGAGACTCTGTTAAAAGCATTTGAGAACGGGCACGAGTTCCGCGGGATGGAAGAGCAAATGGTAAAGCGGGACGGCGGAGTGATCGATGTCAGCGTTAACACGTCGCTCGTGTACGACGACAAACATATCCCGGTGCTGATGCGCTGCGTCGTCCGCGACATCACCGAAAAGAAGAAACTCGAAGAGAAGATCATGCAGGCGCAGAAGATCGACAGCATCGGCAACCTCGCCGGCGGCGTCGCGCACGACTTCAATAATATCCTGGCCTCGATCCTCGGCTCCTCTTCGATCATGAGGCGACGGATGAATGAAAGCGACAAATGGTTTCCTTTCGTTGAAATCATAGAAACGGCGGCAAAACGCGGCGCATCGCTTACGCGTCAGCTGCTGACATTCGCGAGGCGCGGAAGCGTAGAGGTGCATCCCGTTGACATCCACGCAATTCTTAATGAGACAATCCACCTCTTTGAGCGAAGCGTCAACCCAAACATTACTATCGTAACAAAATTCACCCCGGAAATAACGATTGTGAACGGCGACGAAGGGCAAATCCAGCAGGCGATGCTGAATATTTTCATCAACGCGAGGGATGCGATGCCGGACGGCGGAACATTGACGATTGAAACATCATCTGTCCAGTATTCCGAACAAGACGGCAGCACACTTTCGGGCGAGACCCGCAGCGGAAACTATGCCGCGGTAAAAGTCATCGACAGCGGTATTGGAATGAGCAAAGAGGTCCAGCGACGGATGTTTGAACCTTTCTTTACGACGAAAGAGCAGGGAAAAGGGACGGGACTTGGATTATCGGTAGTCTATGGCGTTGTTAACGGACACGGCGGATACATTTCGGTGCAGAGTGAGCCTGGAAAAGGAACCACCTTTTCTATCCTACTCCCAAAACTGCCCGAGACGTTCAAATTAAAGACCGTGCGGTCGAGCAAGAAAATAATCGGCGGCAAAGAAACAATTTTAGTCGTCGACGACGAGGAAATTGTGCGCACGACGATCGGCGCAATGTTGTCGGACCTCGGTTACACAGTAGAATTGTCTCGCGGTGGAAAAGAAGCTTTGGATATTTTGGCAAAGAAGAAGAAGATCGACCTTGTACTCCTCGATATGACCATGCCGGCAATGGGCGGAAAAGAAGTTTTCCAAAAAATTCGGCGAATAAAATCTCATGCAAAGGTCATTATCTCGAGCGGATACAGCGATTCAGTGCTTGGAGAAGACACGTTCGCAAAAAGAGTTGACGGCTTCTTGCAAAAACCATATCAAATCGAAGATCTTTCAAAAAAGATTCGTGAAGTGTTGGACAGAAACCATAAATCGTAACCGCCCGCAATTCTTTTCTTGAAAAATTACCCGCCAATCCGTATGTTACAAATGCAAACCTCTTTTGTTCAATACTATAATCGCCAATGAATACTTTTTCTGACGAGCTGCGAAAAGAACGGGTCGCAAAGGACATCTCCCTCGCAGACATTTCAAAAAAAACGCACATTAATGTTAAGTATCTCGAGGCGATTGAACAAGGCTCATTCGATATTCTGCCGCAGACGTACATCCGGGCTTTCATTCGAGAGTATGCGTTGGTTATCGGACTGGCACCGAAAGCCGTCTTAAAAAAATTCGACGTTATGGTCGGCGGAAAATATTCCGTCGACAACGGCGCCATGATCGGATCCGGGTGGAGCGGCGCCACCCTTCCTACGCTGCCGGAACAAAGCAGCGCTGCCCCGGCGCATCCCGGAGCGAAGCCGGAATATTTACGGCAGAACGACAACCGGACTGTCGCCGTTGTCGGCGGCGCTGTGATCGTCGCCGTTGTTCTAATCTATTTTATCTACAACTACGCAACGCAGGAAACTAAGGCGCCGATAGCGCAAGAGACTCCCTTCCAGGAAGTTGTCAAAGAACAGGAAAAGCAAATTCTTCCGCAGAAAACGGTCCTCGATTCCTTCGCCGTTATTCAAGCCGCACCAAAAAAGGATTCGTTAACCTTGCGAGCCGTGACCGTTGATTCGGTGTGGATCAGCATCGGCAAAGATAACGCACCATCTCAGAACATTATTCTGCCGCCGGAGGCATCGCGGACGTGGGTCGCGGCAAAACAGTTCAGAATATCTCTTGGAAATGCCGGCGGAATCCGCTTCATGCTGAACGGGACCGACATCGGCAGATTCGGAAAGCGCGGCGCTGTCGTACGAAACCTCATCCTCACCCCAGAGTATTTGAAATCAAAACACTGACATGAAAGCGCGGAAATCCATTCCTCAAAGGAACGATGCTCGGCGCCGCATTCAGGAGCTTTCCGAAAAAATCCGCGAACACGATTACAAGTATTACGTTCTCTCGGAACCGACGATCTCGGACGAGAAGTACGACCTGCTCATGCGGGAGCTTTCCGACCTCGAACAGCAATTCCCCGATCTACGAACGCCCGATTCGCCGACCCAGCGCGTCGGCGGCCAGCCGACAAAAGAATTTTCTGCTGTTACGCACAGCGTTCCGATGCTCAGCCTTGCCAACACCTATTCCGAAGAAGAATTGCTCGACTTCGACCGGAGGGTTGATTCGCTGCTGCAGCATGAACCCTACAGGTACATTGCAGAACTGAAAATCGACGGAGTTGCCATCAGCGTTAAGTACGAAAACGGAATTCTCGCCCAGGGCGCGACGCGGGGAGACGGAGTTCAGGGGGACGAGATCACCAATAATCTCAAGACGATCCGCTCCATTCCCCTTCGCTCTCAACCTACAAGCAACCGCCTGCTCAACTTTGAAGTGCGCGGCGAAATCTACATGCAGAAAAAGGATTTTGAGAGAATGAATGCCGAGCGGGAGCTGGCGGGAGAAAAGCTTTTTGTCAACGCACGCAACTCGACATCCGGGACCCTGAAACTCCAAGACCCGAAAATCGTGGCGATGCGGCGCCTCAACATGTTTTCGTATTTTCTCCGCTCCGACGATGTTGTATTGAAAAGCCATTACGAGAACCTTCGCCTTCTCAAAACAATGGGGTTCGTTGTCAACGAGCACATCCGCGTATGCAATACGATACGGGATGTCAAAACATTTTGCGACGAATGGAAAGACCGGCGCGATAGCTTGCCCTACGACATCGACGGCGTAGTTGTGAAAATTGATTCGATCCGCCAGCAGGAGGCATTGGGCGCAGTCGCTAAAAGCCCACGCTGGGCGATCGCCTATAAATTCCCCGCTCAAAAAGTTGAAACGAAATTGAAAGGCATTACGCTGCAGGTGGGACGCGTTGGAACAATTACGCCGGTCGCAGAACTTGAACCGGTCTTTGTCGGCGGCACGACGGTAAGCCGGGCCACACTGCATAATGAAGATTATATCCATGAGCTCGACTTGCGGGTCGGCGACACTGTTGTCGTCGAAAAAGGGGGCGACGTTATACCGAAAGTGAGCGCGGTGAACGCCGCAAAGCGCGAGAAAAGCTCGAAACCGTTCGTAATGCCCAAAGAATGTCCCGAATGCGGCTCACGAATTTACCGGCCGGAAGGCGAAGCGGCATACTATTGCGAAAATTCAGAATGTCCGGCACAGGTCCGCGGACGGATCGAACATTTTGCCCACCGCGGCGCAATGGATATTGAAGGACTGGGCGAAGCGGTCATCGATTTGCTGGTGAACGAGCAGTTGATCCACACACTCGCCGACATTTATTCTTTGAAGAAAAATCAGATCGTTCCGCTCGAACGGATGGGGGAAAAGAGCGCACAGAACTTGATTGACGCCATCGCACAGAGCAAACTGCAGCCATTCCACAAGGTACTGTTTGCGCTAGGCATCCGCTATGTCGGCGCGGGAGTCGCGAAACTACTTGCCGATTCGTTCGGGTCAATCGAAAAGATTCAAAATGCATCTCAAGAAGAATTGGAAGACGTAGAGGGTATCGGACCCCGCATCGCAGAAAGCGTTGTCCGTTTTTTTAAGGAGCGGCATACAAAAGAACTCGTGAACAAACTGCAGCGGGCCGGCGTGACGCTGAAATCCGAGAAGAAAAAAAATTCCGCGCAGCATTTTAGCGGGAAAACATTCGTACTCACGGGCGGGTTAACTTCGATGACCCGCGAAGAAGCAAAAGAGAAAATAGAATCGTTCGGAGGAAAAGTAACATCGAGCGTAAGCGCTAAAACGGATTTCGTCGTCGTCGGAACGGACGCAGGGTCAAAGCTTCAGAAAGCCGCCGAGCTTGGCGTAAAGACGGTCAACGAAAAAGAATTTCAAAAGATGCTGGCTCAGTAGATGTCGGACACCGTATCCACAAGACGCGGCTGAACTATATGCAGTGTCAATCATCAAAGTGCCCGGCATCTTTCCGCACAACTTGCTTTTAAGATAAACCTTTTGCAACTTTAATCAGCCAGAGAAAGAGCGACGAATTTATTATGCTGGAATCTCCAAGGATGCGGGTCGGAATGGCTCTTGCACGGTTTCATTTCCGCAAGCATACCTATCCGCAGACGGAATTCACAAACTTGTATTCCGAAGCGCGCACTGCTCTCGTGATTGTTCCTGAAAACAGCGAGCATCGCGCCCTGGCGATCCCTTTGCTGACGTCGCTGCAAAATAAATTTCGCGGAAATAAACTGACGATCGTCATCTACGATTCTTTCCGCGATCTTTCAAGCTCGCTCGCTCATTGCGACGTTTTTCCGATGACGAAAGACAATATCAGCTTTTTCTATCTACCCAGGAAAAAAGCGGTGCAGAAACTCAGCCGGCAGAAATTTGACGTCGTATTTGACCTCAATATTCCAATGGTTCTTCACGCAGCATACCTGTGCCGAAGCGCTAATGCAGCCTTAAAAGTCGGCTTTGTGAAAGAAAACGGCGATAAGTTCTACAATTTTCAGTTGAAGACATCCCACGAAAAAAGCCCGCAGCGAAGTTTCGAGCAATTGTTGCGCACTATGGCAATGTTTTGACGGAGCGGTGGAGGTCCAATGAAGTTTGATGTTACAAAGAATACGCAGCACACGGTAATAAAAATTAAAGAACGCAAACTCGACGTTTCCGTGTCGCCTGAGTTGAAAGGTGAATTCATTCTGCTCTGCCGCCCTACTCTCAAATCACTTGTTGTCGATTTGACCGATGTCGAGTTTTGCGACAGCACCGGCTTGAGCGCTCTCCTCATCGCTGAACGCCAAATGCGCGGACACGGAGGCAAGGTTATCCTCGTCGGCGTCCAAAAGAAAGTATTGGCACTTCTTAAAATCTCCCAGCTCGACCGCGTATTCCAAATATTCGACACCGTCGCCAAAGCGACGAAAGAGTGAATCTCTCTGTCCCAGTGTTTCCAGCATGCCTCAATTGGGTATTTTTTTTCCGTTAACGCCCCTCCGGTGCCCAACGCAAAAACCGCCGTAATCTTCCTTTCCACCATTACTCAAAATTGTTTTCCTTCGTGAACCGCTGTTTTCTGCCGTTGACTTTTTCTTGCACAAAGGGTACGAGTCGGTTTTTGGACACCATTCGCAGGAGTTTCCCGTGCGACTTACCATAATAGACTTGATCGTCGTCGCGATATACTTTGCCATTAACCTGGGAGTCGCACTGTTCCTTCGCAAACGCGCGACAAAGAGCGTCAGCGAATTTTTTATCTCGGGGAGAAACGTTTCGTGGTGGCTTGCGGGCACGTCGATGGTTGCGACCACATTCGCCGCCGATACGCCGCTGGTCGTCACCGGCCTCGTTGCCAGGAACGGCATCGCCGGGAACTGGATCTGGTGGAGCATGGCCTTCAGCGGAATGCTTACCGTTTTCTTTTTCGCCAAGCTGTGGCGGCGTGCTGGAGTCCTCACCGACGTGGAATTCGCCGAGATTCGATACTCTGGGAAACCGGCTACGTTCCTTCGCTGGTTTCGTGCCGTCTACCTCGGACTCCCAATCAACCTCATCATCCTGGGCTGGGTGAACCTTGCGATCGTCAAAATAATGATGCTGGTGCTCGGAATAACAAAAATTGAAGCGCTCGCAATAGCGATTGCTATTATGTTTATCACCGCTTCAATTTCAACGCTGTCGGGATTGTGGGGAGTTTTGTGGACAGACTTGTTCCAGTTCGTTTTAAAAATGGGAATGGTCATCCTGCTTGCGGTCTTCGCTATTAATGCGACGGGGGGCATGAATGCGATGGTCGCGGAACTTCATAAAATTGATGAGACACGAGGATCTCAAGGGTCCGTGCTGTCATTCGTGCCTGACCTCAACTCGGCATGGATGCCGATGATAACGTTTTTCGTTTTCATCGCCGTGAACTGGTGGGCGTCGTGGTATCCCGGAGCTGAACCGGGAGGAGGCGGGTATGTTGCTCAGCGGATCTTTTCAGCAAAAAACGAGAAACACTCTCTCCTCGCAACTCTCTGGTTTAACGTGGCTCACTACGCCATACGTCCATGGCCGTGGATTTTGGTCGGATTGGTCGCGGTGGTCCGCTACCAGCATGTTGCGGCGTTTCAGGCGGACCCCGAATCGGGATACATCCGCATTCTTATCTCGGACCTGCCGGCATATCTCCGCGGTCTGATGCTGGCCGCATTTGCGGCAGCGTATATGTCCACGATCGGAACACAGCTAAACTGGGGCGCGAGTTATCTCGTGAACGACGTCTACCGCCGTTTCTGGAGGCCAGACAAAAACGAGAAACACTATGTGGCCGTCTCGCAAGGTATTACTATGATGCTGATGGTTTTTTCCGCCGTTGTCACGTTTTATATGGATTCAATCGGCAACGCGTGGAGATTTTTGATGGCGGTCGGCGCAGGAACAGGCCTCGTGTACATTCTCCGCTGGTTCTGGTGGCGCATCAATGCGTGGAGCGAAATCTCGGCGATGATCGCGGCATTCGTCGTATCGATGATACTGCAATTCGGCTTTCATCTCAACGAAGGAGAGCCGAAAGAATTCGCGTACCTTCTTCTTATCACTGTTACGGCAACAACGGCTGTTTGGCTTTCAGCGACATTTCTAACACAACCCGAGCCTAAGGATAAATTGCTGTCCTTTTACCGCCGCGTCCGGCCCAATGCAACAATGTGGAAACCGATAGCCGTCGAGGCAACCGACGTCGTTCCTCAGAAAGATGGAATATTTAATCTTGTGAATTGGATAAGCGGCGTTATTATGATCTACGCATTCCTTTTCGGGACTGGGAAAATAATTCTGGGAAGCGTTTCGACCGGGACAGCCCTTCTCGCAGTCGGTTTCATTTTTGGCGGGATTATTTATCGCAGAATCAATAAGCGGGGATGGGAAGTGCTGAGCTCGTAAGAAAAATACACCGGAACGCCGCTTGCTTTCAGGAAACATAGCACAGCGGCGTCACGAACAGAATCGACGGCCCAAACAGAAGAAATCCAAGCCTCTCGAAATGAACACCGGGGGACAGTTTTACCGTTCCGTAAACTCCATGGAGAATCATTGGAACAAACAACATAAGCACAATGAGTGAGGCGATATGGAATACGGCAAGAATTGACACAACCGCCGCTCCCCCAGTTAGGTAAAGCAATACCTTCGAAACGTTGTAAACTCGTTTAATAGCAATGTCTTGCCAAACATTGGCTGTATTGCCTTTGCTGCATATTCTTTGTATTTTTTCAACACGATGTATTGCTTTTCACGGCTGTGGTGCATGGGCATTACAGCCGTTTATGTTTTGAGAGTGAAGAGAGGTTCCTCAACAGACTTTGGGAACCAAATACCACGGCAAGGAATGAAAAAAGTTCTCATCATAACATACTATTTTCCGCCGTCGGGAGGACCGGGAGTTCAACGCGTGCTGAAGTTCGTGAAGTACCTCCCCGAATTTGGGTGGGAGCCGATTATCCTCACTGTGAAAGACGGGGATTACCCGGCGCGCGACGAATCGCTGCTGAAAGAAATTCCCCCTTCCTTGAAAGTTTTTAGGACGCCCATCCTTGAACCGTACGGTTTCTACCGAAGCATCACCGGCAAGAAGCCCGGCACTGCGGTTGACGTCAACAACATTCCCAAAAAGGGAGAACGAAAGAGTTTCTCCGAAACAATTGCTGAATTCGTCCGTGCGACGTTTTTTATCCCCGATGCGCGCGTCGGCTGGCTGTTCACCGCGGTCAGCGAAGCAAGAAGAATCATCAAACAGGAAAAAATTGATGCGATCTACTCTTCTTCTCCGCCGTACACATGCGCTGTGATTGCCCGAAATGTTCATCGCACAACGGGCTTGCCGTGGATAGCCGGATTCCGCGACCCGTGGACGGGATTTCTCTCAACACCGAACCGCTGGTTTCTTCCGAAAAAAATAGATGAGTTTCTTGAACGAAGTTGTTTCGAAGAAGCGACGCGAGTTGAAGTGGCGTGGCGCGGCATTCTCCTCGATCTCCATAAAAAATATCCGGACATTCCCGTTGATAAAGTTGTTCATTTGCCGAACGGATTCGACGGCGCCGATTTTCCACCGGCCACGTACCGCCGGAATGAAAAGTTTACGGTAACATATACCGGCTCGATGTACGGCGTTCGGAATCCAAAGACATTTCTGCAGGCGGTCGCGAATCTCATCGCTGCAAAAAAAATCGACCCAACGAAAATCCTTCTCAAGTTTATCGGCAGGTTCGGCGCCGAAGTCGTGGAAATGTTTCACGAGCCAGCCGTTGCGGGCTGCATTGAGGCGCTCCCCTATCTCCCTCACTCCGAGAGTATCGAGCATCTGATGAAATCCGATGCATTATTGCTCATCGTTGATGAATACGCAGGAGGCGAAGAAATCGTCCCCGGAAAAGTTTTCGAATACATCGGCGCGCGGCGGCCGATCATCGGCGTTGCCCGCGAGGGAGCGGTAACGGAGCTGCTGCAAACCACGCGCACCGGACATGCGGCGCGGAATGACGACGTCCCCGCCATCGAGCGCATCATTCTTGAATATTACAACGATTATCTCTATAATAAATCCAGTTTTTCTCCAGACGCGAAAGCGATCGGACAGTTTGAAAGAAAAGAAATTACAAAACGGTTAGCACAGCTTTTCGATGACTCGCTTGAACGAGCAGCTTCATAACTCACTTCATTAGCGCATATCCTCAAATGGCAAAAACAAAAAATCAGCCTCGTGCGGAAGCACGGCCCATCATTCCAAAGAAGTATCAGCATTACGCGGCAGCCGGCATCATATTGCTGGCCCTCGTCATCTTTTTCCATGATGTGGTTTTTTCCGGCAAAGTCTTTTTTGCGGGGGACAATCTGGCGTCGCGGAGTTTTAATCCGTTCGTGGCAGATGCCAAAAAGAACGACGTCTACCCCTTATGGGTGCCGTATATTTTTTGCGGAATGCCTTCGCTGGCAAGCCTCCTGTCGGCCCAGAATCGTGTCTACGACCTCACCTCCACGTTTGTCGATTGGGCTCATAACGCCTTTACATTTGTTCTTCAGAACGAAGCGGGCACGACGGTGATGTTTTACTATTTCATTTTCGGCGTGTCGATGTATTTTTTTATGATCCACAAAAAGAAATCGCCTTTAGCCGCTTTGTTTACATCGCTTGCGACGCTTTTTTCGACGTACGTCATCATCCTCATCATGGTTGGGCATAACACTAAGATCGCATCCATTTGTTTACTGCCGATTGTGCTGATGCTTATAGAGGAGATGATCGACGACTTCAAATGGTGGCACGGCATTGTCTTAATGGTCGCCATCCATATCCAGCAGCTTGCCTCGCATATTCAGTTCTTTTTTTATACGTATCTGTTGATCGGCATCTATTATCTCTATCTGCTCGTTTTCCGGATCATCAAGAAGGAGCATTGGTTCAACGTTCTTCGTAGCGGAATCGTATTTGCGCTGGCAGCCGGTTTTTCTTTCGCGATGTCCGCCGATATCTATCTATCAACGCTGGAATATAATCCGTATTCGATACGCGGCACGAATCCGATCGTCCAGCCAGCGAACGCCGCACAGTCTAAAACGGCTGAAGGCGGGCTCGATTACGAGTACGCTACCAATTGGTCGTTCAGTCCGGGCGAAACGATGACGTTTTTCATACCGTCCATGTACGGATTCGGCAGCCAGCCGTATAAAGGACCGCTTACCGGAAATCAAGAGCAGGAACTGAACACGTATTGGGGGCAAATGACCTTTACCGATGCGCCGCAATATATGGGACTCATCGTCCTCGTCTTTGCAGTCCTTGGCGCATATTATAATCGGCGCGATCGTTTTGTCCAGGCCATGCTCATCGTCTCGGGTTTATCACTGTTTGTCTCGTTCGGTAGAAATTTCTCCCCGGTGTACGATCTGATGTACTACTATTTCCCGGAATTTAACAAGTTTCGCATCCCGTCAATGATTCTTATCCTTCTGCAGCTTATCGTCCCAATCCTCGCAGGGTACGGTTTGCAATCGATCATTGACAAAGGCAATGACAAAATTTCGCCGGGGGGAGAAAAAAAATACAAATACATCATCGGCGGCGCGGGTGTGCTGTTCGTCGTCGGATTTGTGGGACGGGGAATCTTTGAGGACGTATACAGGGGTTTCATTGGAAGCGACGGCCTTTCCAAATTATTGTCGGAACTCGTCGGGAGGCAGCCGGAAAACGTTCTTGCCCAGGTCCGCCCGATGATATTTGATTTCCTTTTTGACTCGGTAATGTCGGATTATTTGATGGCAACATTTTTCCTCCTTTCCGTTTTCGGACTTGCGTATGCGTACAGAAAACATTTTATCGCGTCAACAACCTTCGCCACCATAATTATTGTACTGGCGCTGGTCGACTTGTGGCGAGTTGATTTCAAACCGATGCAGCTTCACGATGCGACGCTGCAAACCACAGAGTTCGCAACGCCGGATTATGTGCAGGCGATACAGCAGGACAAATCGTTGTATCGAGTGTTGAACACCGAAAACCTGAGGGAACCGTCGAATACTCTCGCGTACTATAGACTGCAGAGTATCGGCGGGTACCATGGCGCCAAGATCCGTATTTACCAGGATGTCGTCGATGTGGCGACTATCGGAAATCCGACTGTTTGGGAGTTGATGAACGCGAAATATATTATCGCCGACCCCAAGGAAAACATACCCGGCCTCCCTGTCGTTTTTCAGGGGCAGGTCAAAAAAGTCCTCGCGTATCCTCCGGGAAGCCGGCGGGCATGGTTTGTCGATTCCGCCGCGGTCGATTCCGGGCTTGGGATCCTATACCGTATTCGCGATATGTCGTTTAACCCGCATCATATCGCATACTTTGAAAAGAACCCCGGTATTTCCATTGAACCTCCCGACACGTCGGCCAAGGTTGCTGTCAACGGCTTCGGCATTCACAATGTTTCATTCGACGTTGAAGCATCCGGCAAAAACCTTCTTTTTGTCAGTGAAATTTATTACCCGAAGGGATGGAAAGCGTTCATCGACGGTACGCCGACAGAGATTTACAAAACGGATTATGCCTTCCGTTCGGTCGTCGTTCCGAAGGGAAAACATCGCGTCGAATTTATTTTCCACCCCGATCAATATTTTCTCGGCCGGAACATCAGCCTCGTCACAAATATTCTCTCGTGGTGTGCAATGTTGGTCGTCGGATTCTTCTGGTGGAGGAAGCGTACCATCCATGGAGAACCTGCGGCAAAGAAGTGACCTCGTTCCAGCGTCGGCGGTAGAAACGCGAATCTTGGGTTTCGTGACATAGATCTTAGAGATTTTTTCTATTAAGGATACACGTGGACAAATTTGTTATTCACGGCGGTAAGGCGTTGCGGGGAACGGTGCGTATCAGCGGCGCAAAAAATGCATCGCTCGCGCTGATGCCGGCAACGCTCCTCGCCAGCGGCAAATACGAATTGCACAACACCCCCGACCTGCGGGACGTTGCGACCATGTCCCGTCTGCTTCAGACGATGGGAGTCACCGTCGAACGAAAAGGACGATCGCTTCATGTCAATACGTTTCGCGTCAACAAATTCGAAGCTCCGTACGAGCATGTTAAAAAAATGCGGGCCTCCATTTACGTGCTCGGCCCGCTGGTAGCCCGCTACGGACACGCAAAAGTATCGCTGCCGGGTGGATGCGCATGGGGACCGCGCCCGGTCGACCTCCACATCGAGGGACTAAAAAAATTAGGCGCAACTATAGATTTGGAGCGCGGGTACATCATTGCAAAAGCGCGGCGCCTGAAGGGTGCCCGTATTTCGTTCAAGATTTCCAGCGTCGGTGCAACGGGAAATATTCTGATGGCATCAGTGCTTGCGAAAGGAACAACGCTCATCGAGAACGCGGCGGTTGAACCGGAAATCACGAATCTTGCCGAACTACTTGTTTTGATGGGAGCGACGATCAATGGAATCGGAACAAACGTGCTCGAGGTAGAAGGAATCGACGCCCTACACCCGGCAAACGTGGAAACAATCCCCGACCGCATCGAAACCGGGACAATGCTGGTGGCATGCGCCATCTGCGGAGGGAAAGTGAGGATCGAGGAATGCAACCCCCAGCACGTTTCAGCGGTCACCGCCCGGCTGGAAGACGCCGGCGTAAAGGTAAAAGCCGATTCAACATCAATTGAAATTCATGCGGCGAAGGAACTCGAACCCGTTGACGTTACGACCGCAATCTATCCCGGCTTTCCCACGGACATGCAGGCACAATGGATTGCCTTGATGGCCGTCGCGAAAGGCTCATCCACCGTCACCGACATGATCTACTTCGATCGATTCAAACATGTGCCGGAGTTAGTGCGTTTGGGTGCCGATATTGTTCTGAACGAAAATGCGGCCGTCATCCGCGGCGTGAAAAAATTAACCGGTGCAAAAGTCATGTCGACGGATTTGCGTGCGTCCGCCGCTTTGATCCTCGCCGGTTTACGGGCACACGGCGAAACAGAAGTCCTCCGCGTCTACCATCTTGACCGCGGGTACGAGATGATCGAAAAAAAATTACAAGGTTTGGGGGCTGATATTACCAGGGAAAAAGGGGAAGAGTTTTAAGATAGATATTATGTAGAGCACCTTAAAGGTGTCCTATATTCTTTTGGGAATCGACAAATAGAACGCAGCGCCCTTCCCCCGGTCACTCTCACACCATAACGCACAATTGTTCAGTTCAGCAAGTTTCTTCGCGATGTACAATCCCAATCCCGCCCCCTGCTGCTCTTGCAATTCGCGATCCACTTGATAGAATTTTTGGAATAGACGATCCTGTTTCTCAACGGGAATTCCATATCCATTGTCCATTACGCTGATGACGTACCGATCTTCTTCGTTGTGCGAAGCAATGGTGATGATCGCTCCTGCGGGAGAGAATTTACATGCGTTGTCGAACAAGCGGGCAACAATATTTTCAAGGTGCTGGGAATGAATAAAAAGAAAAGGCGATTCGTCGGCCACCTCTATCTTGAGAGTAATGTCTTTGGTTTTCTTAATGTCTTCGCGCACCGCGGCAAAGCGGTTCACAATTCCCAAAGGAGCGATACACGCCTCGCGGAAGTCAATCTCTCTCGCAATTTCGCCAGACTCGATTCTAACCACGAGCAAAAAATCTTCGACCATCCTGTTGAGCCGGAGCGTGCCGACTTTCAACATCTTTAAGAATTCTGTGAAATCCTCGGGAGACAACGCGTCCTTCCCGCCCGAGAGAATTTCTGCCGCACCGAGGATGGATGTCAACGGCGTGCGCATTTCATGGGAGATAAGCCTGAACAGTTGATCCTTGAGGGTGTCCATTTGCAGAGATATCGAATCGTTCAGCTGCCGGCTTCGCTTGAGCTTACCTTTAATCGTAGAGATCAGCATTTCAGGCTCATACGGCTTGACCAAATAATCGTCGCTGCCGAGCTCTTTTCCTGTTATGATATGTTGGAGGTCGGCATGGCCGGAGAGAAAGATGAAGGGAGTGTTCTCAAACTTTGAATTAGACCGGACTTTTTCAAACAAATCGAAGCCGCTCATTCCCGGCATCGTGATATCCGATAAAATAAGGTCGGGAATGGTTGTATCCAAGATTTCTATGGCTGCAGCTCCGCTCAACGCCGTGAGCGGAATGTATCCCTCCATCTCCAGGTATGCCGCCGTAATCTCCAGCAGTTCGGGTTCGTCATCCACGATAAGAATTTTGGGGCCGTGTGCCAGCATTCGCTAAACCTATAAAGACTTTTGTAGAATAGAAATCATCTGACTGTGGATTATGCCGTTAGTAGCGAGCGTGCTCGGCTCGTAGATATTCGACGGCGTGTTTTTGAAATCCGTGACCGTGCCGCCTGCTTCCTGAACCAGCAAAACACCAGCGGCCTTGTCCCATGGATTGAGGAAGACCTCCCAGTACCCGTCTAACCGCCCCGATGCAACATACGCCAGGTCAAGCGCGGCAGATCCGAGGCGGCGTACGCCCTGCCCTTCCATCAACAGATTGACAAAATGTTCGACAACATGGTTCGGGTTTTCCTTCACGTTATAAGGAAAACCTGTCACAAGCAAGCTATTGATAAGCGAATCACTCGATGATACATGAATCTTTTTGCCGTTGAGAAATGCCCCTCCCCCTTTTTCAGCAGTGAACATTTCATCGGAGGAAGGGTCGTAGATTGCGCCGGCGATAATCGTTCCGTTCAACTCAACGCCGATCGAAACGCAGAAAATCGGCAAGGAATGGGTATAATTGGTCGTGCCGTCCAGCGGGTCGATCACCCATCGGTACTCCGATTGCACCTTATGGCTGCCGCTTTCTTCCGCAAGAATATCGTGGGACGGATAATGTTGTTTGATTTTTTTGATAATCAGCGCTTCGGCTTGCTTGTCAATTTCGGTAACGAGGTTGGTTTCCTGCCCTTGTTTTCGTTCGATGTGCTTTACTTTACCGAGGTTGTATTTAAGAAATTTCCCCGCTTCGAGCGCGGCTTCCCTTGCAACAATAAGCATGAGGTTTTTTATGTTGTGAGGTGATTCAGTCGTATTGGTATAATGTAAAGAATTTTCTTGCGAGGTTCAAACTAAGAAAAAATCAGCGGCGTATTGCTCTGCATGGCCATATCTTTATATTTTTTTTATACTTTTCGGCTGCCTTTTTACGCCCTCTTCATTGCGCTCCTAAGGGGGAGAGTCTATATTGATGCCCATAATCTATCAATATGGAGATTTAAATGTCAGGAGGGTCTTTTGCTATGGCTATGATATTCACGGATTTGGCGCATAGATTTTTCTTCTGGAGAAGAGGTCGCAAATCAGATTCGGCGGAAGACCGCGACCAGAAAAGCTACTCCGCCTTTGTTGAAGAGAACGAAATTACACATGCCCGGTTGTCGCATTTTGCGGCGCAATTAGGTCACATGCGAATGAGGTCATCAACCAGAAATCAAAAACCATAAGGATCGCCATGTTTCAGAAACAAATTCGCCCAACTCTTGTTGTTCTTATCCTGTTCACTTTCCTAACGGGAATCGTTTATCCTTTGGTTGTTACGGGAATTGCACAAGTTGTTTTTCCGGAGAAGGCAAATGGTAGTTTTATCAAAAAAGACGGAAAGATCGTCGGCTCCGAATTGATCGGACAGCCATTCAGCGACTCAAAATACTTTTGGAGCCGCTTATCGGCGACGGGACCGTACGCGTATAATGCCGGAGCCTCATCCGGGTCTAATTATGGGCCGCTTAATCCAGCACTCTTCGACGGTGTAAAAAAGAGAGTACAAGACCTCAAGACCGCCGACTCACTCAACACTCAGCCGATTCCTGTTGACCTTGTTACTGCTTCGGCAAGCGGTCTTGACCCGCATATCAGCGTCGCTGCGGCTCTGTATCAGATGGCGCGCGTTGCTCGTGTTCGGGGAATGAGTGAACCGCAGGTTCGCGCTCTGGTTGATCAATTCACCGAGGGGAGGCAATTAGGCTTTCTCGGGGAATATCGCGTCAATGTGCTGAAACTGAATCTCGCACTGGATGAATCTCAATCTGTACCAAAGGAGAAATAGAAATGGACGACCTCATCTATATCGGTATTGTTGCAGTATCTTTTTTGTTGACGTGGGGATTAATGAGACTCTGTGAAAATCTCGGAGAATTTAAATCAGGAGAAAATGTATGAACTGGCTTTATTTCATTTCTGGACTAATCGCGGTGGGTCTGCTGATTTACCTTTTCATTGTCTTATTAAAGCCGGAGATGTTTGAATGACACTCAATGGAATTCTGCAAATCGCATTCTACCTTGTCGTCCTGGTGCTTGCCGCAAAACCGCTCGGCATCTTTATGGCGCGGGTGTACCAACGGGAACGGACGTTTCTCGACCCGATCCTCGGCCCCCTGGAACGCTTTATTTATCGTCTAGCAAAGATTAACCCGGACGAAGAGTTCGATTGGAAAGAGAACGCAGTTGCGTTGCTTGTTTTCAACTTTGCGGGGCTTCTGATAGTCTACGCGCTGCAGCGTCTTCAACAGTTCCTTCCGTTGAATCCGCAAGGGATGCCCGCAGTTTCTCCGGACTCTTCCTTCAACACGGCAGTCAGTTTTGCGACGAACACAAACTGGCAAGGATATGGGGGAGAGACGACGATGAGCTATCTGACTCAAATGCTCGCGTTGACCGTGCAGAATTTCGTTTCGGCGGCGTCGGGAATGGCGATTCTTATTCTGTTCACACGCGGACTCGCCCGACATTCGGCCAAGACATTAGGTAATTTTTGGGTTGATATGACGCGGAGTACTTTGTATATCCTTCTCCCGCTTTCTATAATCTTTGCGCTCGTGCTCGTCTCGCAAGGTACTGTTCAGAATTTTTCGCCATATGTTTCCGCGCCCCTCTTACAATCCACGACCGACACAAGCGGAGCAAAGGTGACGGAACAGGTTGTAGCGATGGGGCCGGCCGCTTCACAAATTGCCATCAAGCAGCTCGGCACTAACGGCGGCGGCTTCTTCAACGTCAATTCGGCGCATCCATATGAAAATCCTACTCCACTTTCTGATTTTCTGGAAATGCTCTCAATATTGCTTATCGCCGCTGCTCTCTGTTACACCTACGGCTACATGGTGAAGGACACGCGCCAGGGGTGGTCAATACTTGCAGCGATGATGATTATTTTCATCGGCTTCCTCGCTCTGGCGGGATGGGCCGAAGAACGAGGAAATCCGGCATTCACAGCTCTGGGCATCGATCAAACTTCGAGCAGCCTCCAGCCCGGGGGCAATATGGAAGGAAAAGAAGTTCGTTTTGGTATCGCGAATTCTGTCTTGTGGGCAACTGCAACTACTGCTGCCTCGAACGGTTCGGTAAATTCAATGCACGATTCGTTTACTCCGTTGGGCGGCTTAGTCACACTCGTGATGCTCCATTTCGGCGAAGTGGTGTTCGGCGGCGTCGGCTCGGGACTTTACGGGATGCTCGTCTTTGTCATTGTCGCGGTCTTTGTTGCCGGACTTCTCGTCGGACGTACACCGGAGTATTTAGGGCATAAAATTGAAACATTCGAGATGAAGATGGCGTCGCTTCTCATTCTCATTATGCCGATCACGGTCCTTGTCTTTACTGCTATCGCCGTTGTGACCACGGCAGGAACGAGCGGGATATTCAACCCCGGACCCCACGGTTTCAGCGAAGTGTTGTACGTTTTCACGTCGCAGGCAAACAACAACGGCAGCGCTTTTGCGGGAATAAGTGTGAACACGCCGTTCTACAATATTACTGGGGGAATCGCAATGATCATCGGGCGCTACTGGTTAGCCGTCCCGACGCTCGCGCTTGCCGGTTCTCTCGTACGCAAAAAATTTGTCCCGGTGAGCGAAGGAACGCTGCCAACCCACACACCACTCTTCATTTTCTGGCTGGTTGCGGTGGTGCTTATTGTCGGCGCGCTTAACTTCCTGCCGGCTCTCGCACTCGGCCCAATTGTCGAACATTTCATGATGGTCCACTAACTCGTTAATTGCACTAAAGGAACACTACAGAATGACAACACAGAATTCACAACAACTGAAGAAGCCTTTGGGCCTGACCAGCGAAATGTATCGCCGCGCAATTGCGGACTCGATCACCAAACTAAATCCCCGCTTGATGGTCCGCAATCCCGTGATGTTCGTTGTTGAGGTGGGAAGCATACTTACTACAGCTTTATGGATTCAGGCATTATCCGGACATGGTGAGGCTGCGGGATGGTACATCGGAAGTGTCTCGTTGTGGCTTTGGTTCACAGTCCTCTTTGCAAACTTCTCGGAAGCGCTCGCAGAAGGACGTGGAAAGGCCCAGGCGGATGCGTTGCGTCGCGCGCGTCAGGAGACCAAAGCAAAACGGCTGAAGAGTCCTAAGCACGGCTCAGCTTTCGAGGTTGTGACGTCGACTCTTCTGCAAAAAGGCGATGCGTTCCTTGTTGAGACCGGCGAGACGATCGCGGTGGACGGTGAAGTTATAGAGGGCATCGCTTCCGTGGACGAAAGTGCAATTACCGGCGAAAGTGCGCCTGTGATCCGCGAGTCCGGCGGCGACCGAAGCGCCGTTACCGGCGGTACACGTGTGTTGTCCGATTGGTTGATCATTCGGGCGACAACAGAAATCGGCGGCGGTTTTCTCGATCGCATGATTCGTCTAATTGAAGGGGCAAAAAGACAAAAGACCCCGAATGAAATTGCGCTGAACATACTTCTTGCTGCATTCACGATTATTTTTCTTATGGTCTGCGTAACGCTCCTCCCCTACTCTCTCTTCAGCGTTCAGGCGGCGGGCCAGGGCACACCCGTCACTGTTACGGTGCTGGTCGCGCTCCTCGTCTGCCTGATCCCGACGACGATCGGCGGACTTCTTTCCGCAATCGGCATTGCAGGCATGGACCGAATGATCCGGCACAATGTGATCGCAACATCCGGACGCGCGATTGAAGCCGCAGGAGATGTTGATGTTCTCCTTCTCGATAAGACGGGAACCGTCACGCTCGGAAACCGAATGGCGACCGAATTCACTCCGGCTCCCGGAATCACAAAAGAGCGTCTCGCCGATGCTGCTCAACTCGCGTCGCTTGCCGACGAGACGCCGGAAGGACGTTCGATCGTAGTCCTTGCAAAGGAAAAACATGGACTTCGCGAACGAAACGTCAATGAGATCTCCGCACACTTCGTCCCGTTCAGTGCACAAACGCGCATGAGCGGGGCAGACATCCAGGCTGAAGGAAAAAACGGGAACAGAACAATCCGCAAGGGAGCTGCGGAAGCGATCAAAGTGTACGTCGAACAATTAGGCGGCGTATTTCCTGCGGCGGTTCAACAACTGGTCCAGGACATCAGCCGAGCGGGAGCCACACCTCTCGTTGTTGTAGAGAACAAGGAAGTTCTCGGCGTGATTCATCTTAAGGATATCGTCAAGGGCGGAATCAAGGAGCGTTTTGCGCACCTGCGGAAGATGGGAATTAAAACCGTAATGATCACCGGGGACAATCAATTGACCGCCACAGCTATTGCTGCGGAAGCTGGCGTTGATGATTTTCTTGCGGAAGCAAAGCCTGAAGATAAACTGAAATTGATCCGCGATTATCAAAAAGGGGGCCGCCTTGTCGCAATGACCGGAGACGGCACGAACGACGCTCCGGCTCTGGCTCAAGCCGACGTTGCGGTTGCGATGAACACCGGCACACAATCTGCCCGCGAAGCGGCAAACATGATCGACCTCGACAGCAATCCCACCAAACTCTTGGAAATTGTGGAGATTGGAAAACAGCTCCTAATGACTCGCGGCACACTCACCACGTTCAGCATCGCCAACGATGTAGCAAAATATTTTGCCATCATACCTGCGGCATTTGCGACAACGTATCCCGCATTGAACGCCCTGAACATCATGGGTCTTGCCACTCCTGAAAGCGCCATACTTTCTGCGGTTATCTTCAACGCATTGATTATCGTTGTCCTTATTCCGCTGGCCCTCAAGGGAGTCAAATATCGTCCTGTGAGTGCTGTGCAATTGCTGCGGAGACACTTGTTCATTTACGGTGTAGGAGGAGTCATCGTTCCCTTCTTCGGAATTAAACTCGTTGACATGATTCTCGTTGCGTTGAGGCTTACGTAAAGCTCACAGAGCCATCGTTTTCGGTTTTCCTGAAACTCATACGGTATAGCCGCAAGGTTCTTTTATCCCTTTTAAAGAAACGGTCGAGTTTCTTGATACGATAGTTATTCCTTCATCTTTGCCTCGAGGATAATCGCCAACCTCAAGGGAAGCGACTCATCCGCTGAAATTGCTTCACGAAAGGTTCGTTCCTCTCTTTGCTGCAAGTACCTGAATCTCCTATCCAACCAATTCTTCCACCCTTGCTTAAGTTAAAACACCGGCATTCCTCTATTTTTCGCCAGGGCCCTCACCCAAAAACGATTGATATCCATATAATTTATTTCGATCCGGGGCGCTTGCTTTCGATCCAGTTGGGCTGGCGCCTTACTTATTAAAGTAAATATATATTGTTACTTTATTTTTATCGTATTTTTATATAATCCGCTTTTCATTTTATATATTTTAAATTGCTTTCCCGTTCATGGCTCATCATATTGGTTCCGTCATTATTCAAATTGATCAATGCGAAGAGCACTATTGCCGGAAGGAAAGCACAATCATGATTTATGATCCGCAGGTGCAGCGATTCTCCTGCATGTTTCCATTGATACAGCAGTTGTAGACCGGATAGATTTCAATCGATTTCACACCGTCACACAATAAAATATTCGGAGGAATACGACCATGCTTACCCAAATCCAAGTCTGGCTTCTCCCAATCGCGATTCTTATGACCACAGCGGTTCTTGCTTTTCCTTTGAGCCGGTTTCTTGCATGGATCATGGATGGAAAATACAAACCGTTGCCGATCTTTCTCTGGTTTGAAAATCGCCTAAAAGACGGGCCGCAAAATTGGAAGCAGTATACGGCATCGATACTTATTTTTAATACTGTTCTTTTTGTTTTCGGCTTTGCCGTCCTGGTCCTCCAGCCATGGATGCCGTTGAATCCCGACGGAAAAGATATGCTCGCACCGAGCACGATTCTTCATTCTGTCCTTTCATTTATGACCAACACCGATCTGCAGCACTATTCCGGCGATCAACATTTGTCAACCTTCAGCCAGATATTTTTCGGGCTGGCCAATTTCTTTTTGTCTGCCTCCATCGGCTTTTGCGGCTTGACGGCGATTATCCGCGCACTACGCGGCGATTCGTCGGTCGGCAATTTTTTCGTCGACATGTGGCGTGTTGTAATGTACATGTTCCTCCCGATCGCATTTCTTTTCGGCATTGTATTCCTGCAACAAGGATCGCCGATGACCCTTGAAAGCTCTTATCATGTTTCGACATTGGAACGTGGATCAATGGGAGTGACGGACAAAGGGGATCCGAAACTACAAAATATTGTCGTCGGGCCATTGGCAGCATTTGTGCCGATGAAGCAGTTAGGGACCAACGGAGGAGGATTCTACGGCATGAATTCCGCTCATCCTTTTGAAAATCCCACAGCTTTCACAAATTTTCTTTCGTGTGTTGCGATGATGCTATTTCCATTCGCCCTTGTTTTGATGTATGGCCGCATGCTCGGCCGCATGCGCCACTCGTATGTAATTTTTTCGGTCATGATGATCCTTATGATCGGCACTATCGTTTGGGCGGTGTATTTTGACACACTTAAACCAAATCCGGGGCTGACCAGCCATAGCGGACAATCCTACGAAGTCCTCAGTTCAACGGCGCCCGGTGGAAGACGCTCCATTACGGTTCCTCCGGTGGGAGCGCTCCCGGTGGACCAGCATCTAGGCAACCTTGAAGGAAAAGAAATGAGGTTCGGGACATCGGCAGGAGCAACCTTTGCGGCGTTAACTGTTGACGTCACAGACGGAGCGGTAAATTGCGAGCATGACAGCCTAAACCCCATCGCGGCAATATCGCCGATGGTGGGAATGTGGCTGAACTGCATCTTCGGCGGCAAAGGCGTGGGAATGATCAACATGTTGCTGTACGTCATAATAGGAATTTTCGTCGCAGGCATGATGGTTGGACGGACGCCAGAATATCTCGGAAAGAAAATAGGCGCGCGGGAAATCAAGCTGGCGATTATTGCGCTTTTGATTCACCCGCTCATGATCCTTCTTCCCAGCGGCTTATTTGCGGCAACAGACTGGGGAATGAAGGCCACGAGCAATCCTGGGGCGCACGGGCTTTCTCAAATCATGTATCAATTCTCATCTGCCTCAGCCAATAATGGTTCTGCGTTTGACGGGTTAGGAGTTAGCTATGGCTTTTACAACAATCCAAACCCAGCCCCGGAAGCTGTCGCTTGGGATATTGCGACGGGCATCGTCATCATCATCAGCCGCTTCATTCCGATCATTGCACCGATTGCTATGGCAGCATATCTCGGAATGAAAAAAACTAGCCCGTTTGGATTAGGAACGTTACGCGACAACACGTTTACGTTCGGCACTCTTTTATTCGCGACAATTATCATCATCGGCGCATTGCTTTTCTTGCCCATCGCCGCTCTTGGGCCGTTCGCAGAACATTTTGGCCCAATCCCGTTTGGTGGATGAGCGAAAGCACATTACATCAAGTCAAACATCTGCCAAGAATCGCAATGTAAAAAAATCTTGACTGTTGAGGGTGTGATACAATGTTTTTTGTTCTCACTCATCCTAAGAAGAATCGGCACGGCCATGATGTAATTTAAATCATGGCCGTCTTTATTTATATAACATTTTTATCCCTTTCGATTTTGTTTTTATATCCTCTTGATTGCTTTTCCGTTCTTGCCGGATCATATTTGCACACGTCATCAATTGAAGCAATCAATCGGTTGCAAATGATGCGGTGCAAAATTCAGCGCATCGCATGCGAATCTTTGAAATGACACCAAAGGCATAGGACACTGTCTATGCTGCATCTTTTTAAACTTAATTTTAGGAGGACGTTTATATGAATCTTTTGATCTGGCTGCCGGCGATGTTTTTTTTAGGCATTATCTTGATGGCAATTTGTTATTTGTTCATGGAAGCTTGCGAAAAAATTTAACTTACGGAAAGAGAGGATGAACATGATCTATTTAACCGCAGTTGTTGCACTTTTCTTGTTTGTGTATTTGGTCGTTGCGCTTTTACGACCCGAAAAGTTTTAAGCGAAGCATCGGAATTTTAAACAAAAGGAGTTTAGAAAATGACTTTTCAAATTTGGTTCTTACCGTTTCTCCTCCTCGCCACGGCGACATTCCTGGCGTTCCCGCTGAGCCGATACATGGGATGGATCATGGATGGAGAGTATCAACCGATCCGGGTTTTTGCATGGTTCGAGAAGCGATTGGACAATGGACGCCAAAATTGGAAACAATATGTCGGGTCATTGCTGATTTTCAATACTGCGCTGTTCGTTTTCGGTTTCCTCGTTCTGGCGCTCCAGGAATGGATGCCGCTAAACCCGATGGGCAGGCCGATGATAGCGCCGAGTACGATTTTCAACAGCGTGATTTCTTTTATGACGAACACGAATCTCCAGCACTACTCAGGAGATCAACATTTTTCTAACTTCAGCCAGATTTTTTTCGACATCTCCAACATGTTCATCTCCGCTGCGATCGGTCTGTGCGCCCTGACGGCGATCATACGGGCTCTCCGGAGCGATTCGCATCTGGGAAACTTTTTCCTCGACATGTGGCGCGTGTTGATTTACATGTTCATCCCGGCAGCGCTAATCATCAGCGTCATCTTCATCTCGCAAGGAAGCCCGATGACGCTCGAGAGTGTCTATCACATCGCCGGGCTTGAATCAAACCAGCAGAATATTATCGTTGGACCGGTCGCAGCGCTTGAATCCATCAAAATGCTCGGGACCAACGGAGGCGGGTTCTACGGGATGAACTCCGCACATCCATTCGAAAACCCGACCGCGTTGTCGAATTTCTTCAACACGCTTTCGATGATGATTTTTCCGTTTGCGCTTGTGTTGATGTACGGCCGCATGCTGAAAAAAATGCGCCATGCGTATGTCATTTTTTCCGTGATGTTATTTCTGATGGCAGGCACAATTGTCTGGTCCGTTCTCTTTGACACCTATAAGCCGAACCCGGCATTTACCGGCAATTCCGTTACGCAAACCTACGACGTTTCCAGCGCGACAGCGCCAGGCGGAAAGAGGGCCGTGACATTACCGGCAGTCGGCAGTTTGCCGGTTGACCAGCACCTCGGCAATCTCGAAGGGAAAGAGATGCGCTTCGGAACATCTGCAGGTGCAACGTTTGCCGCCCTGACAACGGACGTAACATGCGGTGCTGTAAATTCCGAGCATGACAGCCTCAACCCGCTTGCGGCGTTGTCGCCGATGGTCGGGATGTGGCTGAACTGCGTTTTTGGCGGTAAGGGCGTCGGCATGATCAACATGCTCCTCTTCGTCGTCATTGGAATATTTATTGCCGGCATGATGGTCGGGCGAACACCGGAATACTTAGGCAAAAAAATCGGCGCGCGCGAAGTGAAGCTGGCGGTCATCGCTCTGTTGATTCATCCGCTCATGATTCTTATGCCGACCGGCATATTCGCCGCTACCGATTGGGGAATGAAAGCCGTCAGTAATCCTGGTCCGCATGGGCTGTCTCAAATGTTCTACCAGTTCTCATCGGCATCTGCCAACAACGGTTCAGCGTTTGACGGTTTGGGCACGACGTATGGTTTCTATAATAACTCAAGCCCGGCACCTGAAGCAACTGCGTGGGACATCGCCGCAGGAATAGTTATGCTGGTCAGTCGCTTCATTCCGATCATTGCACCAGTTGCAATGGCTGCATATCTCGGACAAAAGAAGACAAGTCCGTATAATCTGGGAACTTTGCGTACCGATACGGCCATTTTCGGCTATCTCTTGTTGGGTACTATTCTTATCGTCGGCGCGTTGCTTTTTCTCCCGCTTGGAGTGCTTGGGCCGCTGGCCGAACATTTAGGACCGATCCCGTTCGGCGGGTGAGGAAACGATACAGTCTTTTTTTAGATCAGATATAGAATAATGAATTTGTAATAACAACGTCTTAAGGAGTTCAACATGAGTGAAGTTCAGGTCGTGGAACCGAGTGTCGAAGAAGTGATGGAAAACCTTTCTTCGAAATCAGCAAAACCGCCGCGCCGTGTTAAACGGAGAGCGCTGCTTGAGAAAAACACCGCGATCCCCGCGTTGAAGCAGTCGTTCGTCATGCTGCGTCCGGACATTCAGTGGAAGAATCCTGTGATGTTTGTCGTAGAGGTCGGCGCAGTCTTGACGCTTTTGTACGTGTTTGCTTCGGCGTTCGGCAATCAGGTAAGCCAGGTGCCGATAACATACTTCATCGCACTCACCGCATGGCTTTTCTTAACCGTATGGTTTGCAAATTTTGCAACAGCACTTGCAGAGGCGCGCGGAAAAGCACAGGCGGAATCGCTGAGAAAGGCGCGCCGCGACACGATAGCATATCGGTTGACCGCTGATGGAGCGATTGAGCAGGTTTCCTCAACTGATCTTAAGCCCGGCGACCGCGTCTTAGTACAGGCTGGACAAATGATTCCCGGTGACGGCGAGATCACGGAAGGAATTGCATCGGTTGACGAGTCGGCGATTACGGGCGAATCCGCGCCGGTTATTCGGGCCGCACATAGCGACGCATCGGGAGTAACCGGTGGAACGTATGTCCTTTCCGACAAGATTGTGATCCGGATTACCAGCGGCGCGGGCGAATCGTTTCTCGACAGGATGATTGCTCTTGTTGAAGGAGCTATCCGGCAGCGAAGCCCGAACGAGATTGCCCTGACACTTGTCCTTTCGGCATTCACTCTGATCTTCCTCATTGTTGTTGTTCCTTTGTGGCCGATGGCATGGAATGCTGAACAATATATGGGCACCTATCTCGGGATTTCCGATCCGGTGAAAAGCTTGGGGACAGATGTGCCTACATTGATCGCCCTTTTAGTCTGTCTAATTCCGACAACCATCGGTGCGTTGCTTGCCGCAATCGGAATTGCAGGAATGGATCGAGCATTGCAGGCAAACATCATTTCAAAAAGCGGAAAAGCAGTCGAGTTGGCGGGCGATATTGATGTCGTGCTGCTCGACAAGACCGGGACCATCACACTCGGAAACAGGCATGCAACCAAGTTCTTCCCCGTGGGAAGATACAAAGAAACGGACCTTGCGCGGCTCGCTGCACTTGCCTCCGCTGCGGATGAAACGCCGGAAGGCAAAAGCATCGTGAAATTATTCGAGAAGCTGAATAGAGATCCGATCAGTGTGCCGAAAGATTCGATGTTTGTACCGTTTACCGCACAGACCCGGATGAGCGGTATCGATTTCTCGGGCGGCCGACAGATACGAAAAGGAGCGGCGGACGCAGTGTTTCAATTTGTCCAGGATAATCGCGGTACAGTTCCTCCTGAGATTAATTCGATCATCAACGATATCGCAAGGAAGGGCGCCACTCCTTTGGTTGTAGCAGATGACTCGCATGTGGCGGGTGTGATTTCTCTCGAGGACATATTGAAGCCGAATATGAAAGAGCGGTTTGATGAGCTGAGAAAAATGGGATTAAGGACAGTTATGATCACTGGAGACAATCCTATAACAGCCGCCGCGATCGCCGCCCAGGCTGGAGTTGATGACTATCTCGCACAAGCGACACCGGAAAGGAAGCTCGAGTTTATCCGGAAAGAACAAGCCGATGGAAAACTTGTCGCTATGATGGGCGACGGCACGAACGATGCTCCGGCTCTTGCTCAAGCAGATGTCGCACTGGCAATGAATGCCGGTACGCAAGCGGCAAAGGAAGCGGCCAATATGGTCGACCTCGACAGCGATCCGACGAAATTGCTCGAAGTTGTTCATATCGGGAAACAGCTTTTGATAACCCGTGGTGCCCTGACGACATTTTCGATAGCGAACGATGTCGCGAAATACTTCGCGATCATCCCCGCGCTGTTTGCCGGGACGCTCCCGTGGCTGAAGGCGGTTGACATCATGAACCTGCATTCGCCGACATCGGCAATTCTGTCCGCGGTCATCTTCAATGCGTTAATTATTCCAGCGCTGATACCGGTTGCCCTAAGAGGCGTCAAGTACAAGGTCATGGGTGCCGACGACCTTCTCAAGAGAAACCTTTTCAACTGGGGACTCGGCGGCGTCGTACTGCCGTTCATCGGCATCAAGCTGATCGACATGGTCATGGTTGCTTGTCACTTTGTGAATTAAGGACTAACTATAAAGGAGGAATTGAAAATGTCTAAGATAATTTCCAAGAGTCTGTGGCTTCTGTTATTTGCAGTTGTTATCTGCTGCATCATGTATCCGGCCGTATTATTAGCGGTAGGACAAGTGTTCTTCCCGTTCCAGGCTAATGGAAGCATCGTCAATGGTCCGGACGGCAGGCCCGTCGGATCACTGCTGATAGCGCAGCCCTTTACCAAGGACGAATATTTTCAACCCCGTCCATCCGCTGCATCCTATGATGGGGGAGCATCAGCCTCGTCGGCGTTGGCAGCTTCCAACTATGTTTTGCGAGACCGTGTTGCACGCACGCTTGGTCCGATTGTACGGTATGCCGACGGTCCAAAATCCGGACAACTCGTTGCACCCGACATCGAAAATTGGTTCCAGCATGACATCTATCAGGGCAGCCCGCACCTCGTTGCCCAATGGGCATCCATGCACACCTCGGACGCTGTCGCATGGGTGAACACGGATTCGCTCCATATAGGTTATGTTGCAGATTGGGCGAAGACGCATTCAGATGTCGTCTCTCAATTTATAAAGAGTAACCCGAACACGCCGCAACCGGCGCCGTCGGACCTTGCTGTAACGTTCTTCCAAACTTTCTCAAATGAAAACCCCGGCACATTTCCTTCAGCCATGCCGGACACCGGTGCTGACGGTAAAGCTGTAACCGTTATCAAACCTGTCAGCACCGGTGGTGATATTCAGTCGATCTTTTTTGATATGTGGCGGCTGGATTATCCGAACGAAAGCTTGCAGGATATTCCAGGGGACATGGTCACGACATCGGCCTCCGGCCTCGATCCCGATATCACGATGCAGAATGCAAACTATCAGATTGACCGCGTTTCTTCAAAGTGGGCAGCTGACTTGAAAAGGAGTCCTCTCGAAGTTCGTAAAGAGGTCGCAAATATACTTGCGAAGAATTCATTCGCTCCCCTCGACGGATTGGCAGGAGAAAAGATGGTTAATGTTCTTCAAGTCAATCTCGACCTTCGCAATCAGTTTGGAACACCTCAATAGTTGCAAGAGGTCGGATGCCATCTCAGGAAATAAGAAATATCAATCTCGAAGTGTGCCGCGGGAGCGGGAAAATGTGAAGAATTTATACAAGTTTTCTAAAATTGAAATGAGTTCAAGGTTAGGTATGATCAGCGCTGGGACGATTCTTGTTATGGATGACGATGTTGAAATCCGGCGACTTGTCCTGAAAATATTGGGACCTGCCGGATACAAAGTAAAAATCGCCGAAAGGCCAAGAGATATTCTTCGACAGGTTTTTTCAACCCGTTGCAGTTTAGTGATCCTGGATGTGGAAGCAATCAATGCATCATCCCTAAGGATCTTAAAAGAGCTGCGGGCATGGTCAACAGTCCCCGTTATCCTTATTTCATCACTTCTTTCCGAGAAGGACATTCTTGCCGCATCTCTTGCCGGGGCTAATGATTATGTCACAAAACCATTCAGCCACATGGAACTGCTAACATCCGTACGTTTAGCGCTCCGTTCGGCCAATACAATTGATCAAAAAATAACGTATGAGACAAATTCTGTAACCATCGATTTTGAAAACCACAGGGTGAGCAAAAAAGATAAAGTGGTGAACTTAACTCCGACAGAGTTTTCTCTTCTTTCTCTTTTTGTTCACAATGCCGGCAAGCTGTTAACCCACGATTGTATTTTGCGGAGGATTCGAGGCCCTTGGTTTGAGGACAAAAAAACGTATTCACGTGTGTATACAGGACGACTCCGGAGGAAATTGGAAGATGACCCCGATCATCCGCAAATGTTTCAAACAGAACCCGGAAGGGGCTATAGGTTCATCGTACAACGGTGAGAAGCCACAATGTATCGACAAGCGATCACACGAAACAACGCTAATCCACGAATGTAGGATTCATGCAAACCAGCAGAACGAACGACGAAGGAATCCTTTCGACGGAATACTTTCGCGAACTTATTAGGAAGCCGCGAAAAGGAAATCTCAAAATCTATATTACGAGAGTTCCTCTCCCGCGTCTTTTTGACGGCATGGTATGTGAGGGGAAACGCCTCCTCTCATTAGGACTTGACGCCGCAGTAGCACTCGATGGAGAGCGCGCGAAATTGGATTTCCCGACAAATCATCTCGTACTCCCTAAGGAGGTGTCTTTCAAGAAAAGCAAGTTTTACGAGATGGATTACGAAGCCATTCTCCAACGTTCTCCCGAAGTCGTCATCATAGACAATCTATTGCATGTGAACATTTCAGTATCAGCAAACGAAATGCGGTATCATGATGTGCGCGATCTTCTCGACCATGGCATCAGCGTCATTACCTCCGCGTACTCAGCGTTCGGCAGCAATTTGAAAACTGCGCTGGACTATGTGTCAGGAAATTTTTCTATATCATTTGAACGGTGGGCAAACCTCCCCGCCGACGAAGTGATCGCCCTTGTCTTTGCCCCGAAGGAAACATTCCACCACGCGGAAGTCCGTTCGCCGGCAGGAGGATTCGTAATCCAGTAGGAGACTCACGATTGGCTTCTGACTCTCGGTAGATCACGCTCAACCGAGAGCGGATTGCAAGCTAGTGCCGTTTCCCAATTGTTTTCGACAGTACACACGATTCATATTCACTAACAAAGGAGTACAAAATGCGATACACATTTCTTGTTCTTTCAGCAGTCTTGTGTTGCGCTGCGATATCTTCCGCAGCAGATTCCACCGCCGCACCGGTCCCTGCGCCGATCACGTGGAGCGGGTTTGTCGACGCCTATTACAGTAAGAACTTTAACAGCCCGTCAAACTCAGCCAACGCGTTAAGAAATTTCGACATCAGCGAGAACCAATTTGCTCTCAGCCTTGCAGAACTCGTTATCCAGAAACAAGCCTCGCCCGTCGGGTTCCGTATGGACCTCGATTTTGGTACGACAAACGACATCGTGCAGGGAGTTGCACCATACGGCACAACTCCGTTTAACACGTTGAGCATCCTGCAGCAGGCATATTTGACCGCAATTCTGCCGGTCGGTTCCGGCCTCACGGTCGACGTCGGAAAATTCGTAACGCACATGGGATATGAAGTGATTGAATCAAAAGATAACTGGAATTACAGCCGGTCGTACATGTTTGCGTATGCAATTCCATATTACCATACCGGCGCCCGAGCGTCGTATACGTTTTCAAGTGCTTTTTCGGCGACTCTTCATTTCCTCAACGGCTGGAATTCATATATCGATAACAACAGATCGCAATCACTGGGCCTTACGTTGAATTACCAAGTGACGCCTTCCACCGATATTATTTTCAACGGCATTGATGGTTTTGAACGTCCATTTAATACGCCATATGGAAAACGGGCTGTTGCGGACTTTATTATTACGCAGACTGTGAATGATATGCTCTCGCTCGGGCTCAATGCGGACTACGGACAAGAACGCTTGGGAGGCTCTGCCGGTCCTTTAGATATGTGGAAAGGTGCAGCCATTTACGGCAAATGTACCATCAATCCTAAGTCTTCCGTCGCTCTGCGCGCCGAGGTGTATTCTGATCCATATCTTTACACATTAAACGGATATGGAACTCTTCCACCGACTAATCCTTTTGACACGAAAGAAACGTTGAAGGAAGTGACCCTGACGTATGAGTATCATTTGTTCGATCCTTTGATAACACGCGTCGAGCTTCGGGATGATCTTTCGAACAATCCTGGATTCTTCAGTACGGCAAGTGCAACCCCTTCAGGATCGGTAACATCACAGCCGACGTTTCTCATCGGCGTAGTCGCAACATTTTAACAGAATTGTTTCGGCAAGAAGTTCTCCGATTGCGCGAGGCCAATCGAAGAGCTTGAAACTGACCTACTACTAAAATTTCTTGTTGCTTGAATTATGGAACAGGGCACATCATCTCAAAATGAACCAGGAACAAGAACCATTTTCTTTTTATGGGCCGGGGCGCTGGTCATCGCAGCAATCTGTGTAATATCAAAGCTTCTGTACGGGTAGATACTGGGGAACATTTTTTGCCCATCGATACACAAATACATCCGCCAACCTAAAATCAAGTGATGCCATGACTCTCTTAGCAACAGCATCGGTCATGGCATCACTTTCCAAGAAACCCCATTTTCATATTACATGCGCGAATGAATATGAATAAAAGATTCAATATATTACGGCATGAATTCTATCGATGAATCCCGGCCGGACCCCGATGTTCTTCTCCACGCTTTACGGAAGGAAGAGGAAAAGGCCGCAAAGGCAAAGCTGAAAATCTTTTTCGGTATGTGCGCTGGTGTGGGCAAAACATACGATATGCTCACGGCGGCGCATGAGGCGATCTCAAAAGGGATCGATGTTGTCATCGGCATTGTTGAAACCCACAAGCGCCCCGAAACAGAAGCACTCGTTGCAAACCTCCCCGAAGTTCCGCGCAAAAAGATCGATTACCGCGACAGTGTCGTGGAAGAAATGGACCTCGACGCAATCCTCGTACGAAAACCCAAGCTCGTTCTTGTAGATGAGCTCGCTCATACTAATGCTCCTGGAAGCCGTCACGTCAAACGTTACCAGGATGTTCAGGAACTTCTCGACAACGGCATCGACGTTTATACAACGCTCAACGTTCAACATCTCGAAAGCCGCGCCGATGCCGTCGCACAGATCACCGGCTCGTTGATACGGGAGACTGTTCCTGATTCAATCTTTGAACGTGCGGATGATATCGAGGTTATCGACCTGCCTCCGGACGAACTTCTGAAGCGGTTGGAAGAGGGAAAAGTATACGCGCCGGAACGCTCGAAGCAGGCGATTCAGAATTTCTTTCGCAAGGGAAACCTCACGGCGTTGCGCGAAATGTCGCTCCGGCTGACTGCGGAACGCGTCGACCATCAATTGCGCGATTATATGCGCACAGCGCGGATTACCGGTCCATGGAAATCCGGACAGCGGCTGGTGGTCGGCATCAGTCCGAGCCCGCATTCGGTTTCCGTACTCCGCTGGGCGCGAAGACTCTCGTACACGATGAACGCTTCATGGGTCGCAGTCTGTGTTGAGGCTTCCACTCCGTTGCAGGAGAACGACAAAGAGCAGTTGTCGAAGAATATTACTCTCGCCCGCAAGTTAGGGGCAGAGATCATTACGACCTCGGACGAAAATGTAGCGGATGCGCTGATCCGCGTCGCGCGTGAACAAAACGCAACGCAAATTCTCGTCGGGAAGTCAAAGCGAGGCTTATTCTCGCACTCGCAGCGGTTAATAGGGGATCTCGTCGAAAAAAGCCACAACGTGGATGTCTATATTGTCGGTCAAGAGGATAACACGCAGCAAGAAAGAAAACGCCGCGCGATTCCCAAACTTCAGTCTACCATCACGCAGTATGCCCTTGCGTCTGCGATTGTCGCCGTCGTTGCCCTTGCCTGCTTCCCCTTTTCACAACTCGTCGGATATAGAACCGTGTCGTTGATTATACTGCTCACCGTTTCCCTCCTCCCCTTACGGATGGGCCCGGGTCCGGTGCTTGTCGCGGCTACCACAGGGGCGCTGATGTGGGACTTCTTTTTCGTCCCGCCGGTTTTCACATTTTCCATAGGACACGTCGAAGATGTCATGATGCTCGGCGTGTATTTCATCGTCGCTCTGGTAACGGGCGTTCTCACCGCCCGTGTGCGGGCAAGAGAAAAGGCCGTTCGGCAACGGGAAGAACGGACTTCCGCCCTGTTTGCCCTGACAAACAATCTTTCATCGGCGCATTCACAGGAAGAGGTGATCCGGGCGGCGGTGTCGAACATCAAAAAATATTTCGACGCAGACGTCGCAATTATTCTAGGCGAAGCCGACGGCGAAATGTCCGCGAAGCCGCACGCCGCGAGCACTATAAACCTTGATCCGAAAGAATACAGTGTTGCTTCGTGGACATACTGGAACGAAAAAAAGGCCGGCAAATATACCGACACGCTTCCCTCGGCTGCGGCAACATATTTTCCCATCTCCGGGCCCAGGTATCCTCTTGGCGTCATCGGTGTTCGCCTGCACCGGAATGAAAAACTCTCGTCCGACCAGGAAACCTCGCTCGACAACTTCATAGCACAAATCGCGTCTGCAATGGAGCGGGAACTGCTGAACGATGTCAACAAGAAATCGATCGTTGTCGCCGAATCGGAGCGGCTCTATAAAATCTTGTTCAATTCGATCTCGCACGAACTGCGAACGCCAATTGCGGCAATCATGGGCGCTTCGGAAAACCTTATGAAGAACTCTTCAAAACAGGGAGATCCGTCGGCCGATGAACATACGAAAGAAATCCACATTGCGGCCGAGCGACTCAACCGGCTCGTCGCAAACCTCCTCGACATGTCGCGCCTTGAGTCGGGAATGATTCAACCGAAAATGGATTGGTGCGACGTTCACGACCTCATCAACGCAGCGGTCAACGGATTAGACCGGGAACTCTTACACCATACTGTTGTCGTGAAGATTCAAGACGAGATGCCTCTTGTCAAGCTGGATTTCGGCCTCGTCGAACAAGCTCTCACCAACCTTATCCATAACGCCGCCGTCCACACGCCGGAAGGAAGTTCCATCACCATCGACGCGAAAGTTGAGGAGAAAGAATGCGTTTTTGCGGTTGCAGACAGCGGACCCGGCTTAGCAAAGGACGATCTGCATAAAGTGTTCGAAAAATTCTACCGTGCGGAGGGGATGAAAAGCGGAGGCTCAGGACTCGGCCTCACAATAGCGAAAGGATTCGCCGAAGCGCATAAGGGGACGTTAACTGCGCGGAATCGCGATTCGGGCGGGGCAGAATTCACATTAAAAATTCCCTTGACTACCGAACCGACAATACGACCGTGAGCACAAAACCTGTCATTTTAATTATTGACGACGAGATACAGATTCGCCGCCTCATCGAATTAACACTTGATCAGCAAGATTACTCTCTCAAATTTGCCTTGAGCGGAAACGAAGGCATGAGAATGGCAGCGTCCGAGCGCCCCGAACTCATCATTCTCGATTTGGGGCTGCCGGACATCGATGGAATGAGTGTGTTGAAGGCAATTCGTGAATGGGCGTCGATACCTATCATTGTTCTCTCCGTTCGCAGTGCCGAATCAGACATTGTCGGATGCCTAACTGCGGGAGCGGACGACTACCTTGTAAAACCCTTCCGCACCGGCGAATTGCTCGCCCGGGTGCGGACAGCTCTCCGTCACCGCACAATGCTTCCCGATAAAGAAGTCTTCACATTGCGCAATCTGACGGTTGACCTATCGGCCCGTCTGGTGAAGAAAAAAAATGAAGAGCTAAAGCTGACGGCGACCGAATATGCGTTGCTCGTTCTTTTCGTGAAAAATGCCGGAAGAGTCCTCACCCACCGGTTTATTCTCGAACAGGTTTGGGGGCCAACCCACATCGACGAAACGCAGTATACACGAATTTATGTCGCTCAGCTGCGAAAAAAAATCGAAGAAGATCCATCGAAACCGAAAATGCTTGTGACAGAATCGGGCATCGGGTACAGATTAAGAACCGAGGAGGGATGAATAGCTTATAGTTACCCTGCCGTGTACACTTCGAGAATTTTGCGGAAATGGTGTCCGTAAATCGAAAATGTGATTGCGAGCGGAAAGAGCCGCGGCCTCGTGAAAAGCGACCACACGAACAGCTTCCAATACTGAACGCGCTCCTTCCCGACAATTCCAAGAACAACGGTCGATGACACAAGTGCTTTTATTTCTGCAAACGTAAGCCGGCTCATTTGAACATCCGGCGGTCTGTACGTTCGAAGAAACTGTTTCACGCGCGCGTAGTATGGTTTGGGGGAATAAATATGTTCGAGAAGAGATCGGTACCCTTTCAGAAGGGCTTCACGATTCATGCGGGGGATGAAGTTCATAGAAAAGTCTGTGTTGTCGCCTGTCATTGCCTTCAATAACCTGCCCTCTTTCAAGAGACGCTGGTACAGTCGTGTGCCGACCGGGGCATTCAGCAATCCCACCATCGCCGTCACGATCCCGCTGTCCTGCACGAAATCGATCACTTTTTGAAAAATCGAACTGGGGTCGCTATCAAATCCTATGATGAATCCTCCCTGCACTTGAAAACCGTGCTGTTGAATTTTCTTCACTGATGCGATGAGGTCGCGGTTCCTGTTGGGTATCTTTTTGCATTCAGCGAGGCTCTCTTCATGCGGGGACTCAATGCCGACGAAGACGGTGCGGAATCCGGCCCGCGACATCAGGTGCATCAATTCCTCATCGTCGGAAAGGTTGACAGACGCCTCGGTATTAAAAGCGAACGGGTGCCCTCTCTTCTCCATCCACTGAATAACAGCAGGCAGAATTTCTTTCTTGAGTTTGTTTTTGTTGCCGATGAAGTTGTCGTCGACAAAAAAAACACCGCCCCTCCATCCGAATTTGTATAATGCCTCCAGCTCCGTGAGCAACTGGTCTTTCGTTTTTGTCCGTGGCACGCGGCCGTACAATACCGTGATGTCGCAGAACTCACAGTCATACGGGCATCCGCGTGAATACTGCAGGTTCAACGATCCGTATACCCCGGGATTAATGAGGCTCCACAGCGGAACCGGTGTCGTCGTAACGTCCGCCCACGAATTGGATTCGTAGCGATGACGAGGAACTCCGACTGTCAGGTCATCGAGAAATTGCGGGAGCGTAAGTTCTGCCTCATTGAGAACGAGATGGTCGACATCGTCGTATTCCTCATGATGCACGGTGAACAATGGACCGCCGCCGACAATCCTTTTCCCCTTCGATTTACAGCGGTCGATAATTTCTCTCACCGATTTTTGCTGCACGGACATTCCGCCGAGAAAAACATAATCAGCCCAAAGCAAATCATCATCTTTTAGCAGCTCGACGTTCAGATCGACAAGTTTCTTCTTCCAGATTGGGGGCAGCAGCGCAGCAACGGTTAACAGACCGAGAGGAGGATACGCGGCTTTTTTTGAAACGAATTTCAGCGCATGCCGAAATCCCCAAAATGTATCGGGGAAAAATGGGTTGACGAGAAGGATATTCATGGCGACGCTCCCTTGATACTACTGTTTTGCGCCGGGGATTCTTCTTTAGGGGATTATTCGCGCTCTGGAGGGAAACTTGCTATCGCGACGGCAAGATGAATTCTGGGTGCTCTGGACAAATATAATAGTTTACAGACGAAATGTAAAGGACAGGCATTCATGCTGCCCTTCACCCGTCTACAATCGTTTCAGGATGACCAATGAAATATCATCGTTGGGGGGTGCATCTTTCACAAAGAAATCTATCTCGCCGAGCAGTGCCTTTCCGATCTCTTCGGGCGAGCAGCCTCGCAGCGAAGGGAGCCGTCTGAGTAATCGGTCCGAGCCGAAGAATTCGCTCCACTCATTGCTTGCTTCAGTAAGCCCGTCCGAATAAACAAGAAAAACATCGCCGCTCTGAAGCTCAAGCTGCCGTTCTGCGTAAATGGTCGACTCCATCAAGCCAAGCGCGGGCTCGCCTTTTTGCGTCTCTTGAAGTCCGCCCGCCGTGAGCACAACCGGCGGAAGATGCCCAGCATTAACATACCGTAAAGTTCCAGAATCCGAAGCAACCTCCGCGTAAACGAGCGAGGCAAAACTGTTCGGCAATCCGTCGCGATGAACGATTGCATTCAGCTTCGTGATGAGTTTTCCTATTGAATCGTAGTCTGGGGCGAGCGCTTTTAACGTCGCCTGTAGTTTTGCCATGATAAGCGCCGCCTGCAAACCCTTCCCCGAGACATCCGCCAATGCAATGCCAGATCTGTTTTCACTTTGACGAAGGAAATCTATTAAATCACCCCCTACCTCATTCGCAGGCCTGGAATATATCCACAAAGACCAGCCCGGAACCGACGGACTCTGCTCAGGCATCAATGCCTGCTGCACTCGCTTTCCCGCACTGAGTTCGTCCCGAGCAAGAAGCTTATCTTTTAACTCGAGCATGAGAACTATTAAAATTGCCGCACCCCCGATAAGATGGAAGTCCGAAACCTGGATATGTTTGTTTGTCATGATAATAATGGGATTCCACACCAGCAAAATGATTCCAAGAACCAGTACCATGCGTCGAAACGGAGTAAGCCTCATCAACATGCTCTTGAGGAGCCATGCGTTGAGATAGAGCCAGCGCTGGAGTCGCGGCATTGCATCCAAACGCTTTTTCTTTTCTTCGTCGATATAAAATTCTTTCAGGCCGCGAAATTCTTTGCGGAAGGTGTTCCAGTGGCCTCCCTGAATAAAATCATTGCGCAGAGTGTCACGAAGCCGAGGCTCGGATTGTGAAGTTTCATTTTTCATAGTGTAGCGCTTTCGACGGTCTTTACTGTACCTTTATTACGACAATTTTTGACAAAAGTTGTATCCAGTCTAATCCTGAAATTGCAGCTCCTGCGGTGGGGCGATGGCGAGCGTTCCGATCTTCTGCATAAAGGGCTAACAAAGGACTTTTGCCGAAGATCGGCGACCTGCGCGACGGGAAGCCAGCGCGTAGGGTTCAATTTCGGGAGGCGTTTCCTTGGCTACATTCTTTGCACAGTCAAAAAAATTACCATTCACGTAAGAACACATGATTCGTTTTTATCGCGTAAATGCTGCCATCATAGAGTTTCTTGACCTAAAAAACCGTCAGCCGCTGCCCCAATATTCCCTTCACAACGGCAAGCACAAAAAAGGATATGACGAGAAGAATCAACGCCAGAACAAGGGCGATGTTCAGGTCGATTTCAAAGCCGATATAAATTGCCAGCGGCATGGTTTGAGTCCTTCCCGGATAGTTTCCGGCAAAAATAATTGTAGCACCAAATTCCCCGAGCGCGCGTGCCCATGTCATGACAACGCCGCCGACGATCGCGGGCAAAGAAAGAGGCAGGATAATCGTGCGGAAGATTTGAAGCCGCGATGCGCCATCCACCGCCGCCGCATGCTCCAGTTCTCGATTGACGCTCGCAAAACCCGCTGCCGCGGATTTGATATAAAACGGAGAAGCGACGAAAAGCTGAGCAAGTACGACCGCAGTTTCGGTGAAGGGTATCTCCAATCCACCGAAAAGAGGGCTCAAGAAACCGCGGCGCCCAAATGCGATAAGTAACGCGACTCCCGCCACAGACGGCGGGAGAACAACAGGCATATCAATGAGCGCGTCAAGCATGGTCCGCCCGACAAATTTTTTGCGGGCAAGCGTATACGCAACGGGAGTGCCGAAAAACAGAGTGAGGAGCACGGTGATGACGGTAGTGGTAACGCTTAAACGAATCGCCTGCACAACCTGAGGCTGCATGATGGTGGACATCACATTTGACGGCGAGACACGAAGAATAAGTCCGGCCAGGGGGATCAGGAGAAAGAGAACTAAAGGAAGGCTCGCCAGCAGAATTTGCCAACGAGGGCGAAGCAGACTGCCAGATTCTTTGATCGGTACGTTAGACATTTTTTTCATGAAATCAGAACTACTTGACCGAGTAAGCACTATTCCCCTCCCCTGATAAGGGAGAAATTAAGGGCGGGGTCATTTTATCGGAATAAAACCGAACCGTCCGAGGATGTTTTGGCCTTCATCGGACACAACATATCGGACAAATTTTTCGGCCTGTTCGTGCAGCGGTGCATTCCGCACAACAGCTATCGGATATGTGGCTATGACATTCAATGCTTCCGGTATTTCAAGCGTGCCGACGCGCTCCCCCGCATTCATGGAGATATCCGAAGTATAAACAATTCCGGCGTCAGCCTCGTCAAGCATAACTTTGCTTAGGACGACTTTCACATTTTCTTCGTACGAGACAACATTATCGAGAACCTTTTGCTTAAATGAAGAATCAAATGCCGCGCTTCGATTGCATTTTTCAAGAAATTCTAGTGCGTATTGGCCGACTGGAACGGCTTTGTCTGCAAGGACAATTTTGAGATGCGATTTGCTTAATTCGCGCAACGAATGAATTCCCGCACTGTTCTCTTTCGGAAAAACGACGACAAGTCTGTTGCGAACAAAGACCCTGATGGAAGCACTGTCGATTCTTCCGGACTTTACCGCTTCATTCATTTGCTTTATGTTCGCCGACGCAAAAACATCCACCGGAGATCCCTCTGCAATTTGCTGAACAAGCTGCTGTGATCCGGCGAAGTTAAACGCTATTTTTTCGCTGGGGTTTGTTGATTCATACGCATCGGCTATAGCCTTGAAAGCCTCGTTGAGAGAAGCTGCGGCAAAAACGGTTAGTTCTTTTTCCTTCGTTTGTTGCGCAAACGCTTTTTGTTGGAAGGCAACCGCAAGCCAAACGAGTAAGCAAGCGACAAGGATCTTTTGCAACAAGCGCTTTCCCTTCCTTAATAAACAAATGGAATAAGTTTCTTCACTTGCGTGCAGTATTCGGCGTAATCACTAAAGTAAATTCCGAGAAGATTTTCTTCCTCATCAATTTTCTTCAATAATCCATACAATACCAGAAGCACTCCGCAAAAACCCCGAAGTTCGGCAGTGGTCACCGCCGATCCTGTGAGTGAAACGAGTGACCCGAAATAGATCGGATGCCGCACAATCGCATAGGGACCGCGCCTGATAAGTTCGTGCTCTCTCTTCAAGGCAACAGGCCCGCTCCAATTTTTTCCCAGCGTTCCTCGGGACCAGATTGAAAACGAAATTCCCGTCCCGCATAAAACGACTCCTGCAATCCCAAAAACATCATCTTTTGGAACCACGCGGATCGACAGCCAGCCGATCGAAAAAAAAAGTATATAAATGAGGGCAAAGGCAAGATAGACCGAGAGCACAGCAAGTGTCCGGATGAGAGTTTTTTGCTTGTGTACAGTTACCTTGTTCCCTTTGTAATGAAAGCCCCAATACAATTCAGAAACAAGCCAGAAGCAAAATGTGAAAGGTTGATATTGTGTAAACATCGGCGCGGAACTATTAGATGTGGTTACACTCCTATTGATTGTAATTCATCCTGACATCAATATTTTTTACAATTGAAAAGTATATGTTCCAAATGGGAGAGTCAAGTATGAATTATTACCGCTCCTTTCGCCTTCGGCGAATTCCCCTCCTCATTGAGGATGGGATTCGTGGCTGCTCTCTCCTTCATTAAACGTCAGGATTCCTGGCTTTTCCCCCTCCTCGACGAGGAGGGGGCCAGGCGGTGGTGGCCTTTCACCTCTTCTGCAATCACAATCAGCACACCGTCAAGGTTCCCAACGATAGCGGAATTTGTAAAACGAAGAAAGCGAACTCCGTACTGCTTAATATACTCTTCCCGGCGTCGATCATATTCTTTCGCTTCCTTCGTCCAATGCGTTGTACCGTCAATTTCAATTGCAAGTTTACATTCGTGGCAATAAAAATCAACAATGAAAGGACCGATGCCATGTTGACGCCGGAATTTTTGTCCGAGTATTTGTTTTCCTTTAAGCTTCGACCAGAGGTTCCGTTCAGCTTCAGTTGCGTTGTTGCGGAGATATTGCCTTTTGAACTTTTGAGATTTGCGGTTAAAAATGTTCGACATGATGTGCTCCCCTTTTTCCACCACCTCTGACGCTTCCACCAAAGAGAAGGTGGACAAGTCGCGTCATCCCCTCCTCTTTGAGGAGGGGAGTTTTGACCGCTCCCCCCTCATTCGGCAGGAGGTTTATGGCCGTTCCCCATCCTCGACGAGGAAGGGGCAGGGAGGTGGTACCTCACAACGTATATATCCACTCTCAACATAGAAATGGAGAACCTCTTAAATCAAAATGCCGACTGTGCAATCTGCACAATCGGCTTTTATTTTCTATTGGGTTCAAAGCCCAGACCCTTGCGGCATCAGAATCTGGATGCCAGCGTACGCTGGCATGACGAATACCTTGTTGCTTGCGGCAAGGACTATTTATCTTCATTCGCGTCTATTTTTTCCCTCTCAATTATTTATTTATTCAGCCTTCACTTTCCATGCAAGAATAAACGCCATTGCCAGCATCAAAACGGCGAGCAAGAACGGCGCGCCGGGTAAATGCCAATTATTTTGTGCTCCAATAAAGCTGGCAAACGTTAGCGTAAAAATTCCGGGGCCGATGACGCCGGCAACTCCCATAATACTGTTGTTTGCGCCTTGCAGTTGTCCTTGCTGCGACGGCTGAACATGCCGCGTCATAAGTCCCTGCATCGAAGGCCCGGACAATCCCATCAAAGAAAATACCGGGATACCGATCAAGAAAATTATTCCAGCAGGCGCCAGGCCATAGATCAAAAATCCCCCCATGCCGAAAAGTAATCCGGCAAGAAGCGTGCGCCGTTCTCCAAAATCTGCGACAACGCGTTTAACGACTCCCCCCTGCACCACCATGCCGCAGACTCCCACTATCGCTAGCGTAAGGCCGACCATCTCTTCGTTCCATCCGTAACGAAAACTGGCATAGAGGACGAACACGCTCGGCAGCACCTGATGAGCGAGAAAGAAAAATCCGTTGACAGTCGCAAGGCGGAATAATTCCGGATGCGAACGCAACAGCTTCAACGAGCCGAGAGGATTAGCACGCTTCCACGAAAATTTTTCCCGGTTCTCAAGGCTTAGTGATTCAGGCAGGACGAACAAACCGTACATCGCGTTCAGCAGAGTGAGACCGGCTGCGACCCAGAACGGCAAACGTGTATCGATTCCGCCGAGGATACCGCCAAGTGCCGGCCCCAAAACAAAACCAAGTCCCCACGCAGCGCCGATCATCCCGAATCCGGCGGCACGTTTTTCCGGCGGCGTGACATCGGCGATGTATGCACCGGCTGCAGTGAAGCTCGCCCCGGTAATACCGGAAATTATTCGGCCCATAAAAAGGAGCCATAGCGTTGGAGCGACGGCCATAAAAATATAGTCAATGCCGAGTCCGAAGCAGGATATAAGAATGACCCGGCGGCGGCCGTATTGATCGGAGAGCGCGCCGAGTACCGGAGAAAAAATAAATTGCATCAACGCCCAGACAGTCCCGAAAAGCCCGAACATTTCGGCTGCATATGCAGTGTCGCCTCCGAGAAAACTTTCGACGAGCTTCGGCAGCACGGGGATAATGATGCCCAATGCCAAAACGTCGAGCACGACGGTAACGAAGATAAATATTACGGCTGCGGGGCGGGAAGATGGTTGCGGGTTTTGTTCACTCACAAATGTAATAAGTTGTAAGTTTTAGGTTTTAAGTTCGTTTGTTTTTTGACCTTTTCACCCTCACTGCCACCAATTACTGACAAGATTGTTTTGTCAATTAAGGCATGTCAAGCTATACTTTTTGCATTTTTTTCTTTCGTGAGTCAGCTTGCTGTCCAATTTGCCAATCGTGACGGAGTAAATATCTTCACTATTTTTAGTTGTAATAAAAGTTCCATACTCCCTAAGGAGAAAACCGTTCTCTATCGAGGCTTGGGAGCAAGATTAATTTAAAAGGTGCCGTTAAAGGTTCTCCCTGTCTTCATGACTCGGCGGCGTTGATACCAGAAGAAATTCGACATCGCCGCCGGATTCATTCTTAAATTGATGCAGTGTGCGCGGAGGAATATGGAGCCCTTCTCCGGCATGAAGAATTTTCCGGCTTCCGCCAGCCTCGATTGTCGCTTCACCCGAGAGAACATAAAAGAACTGTTCAGACCGATTGTGAAGGTGGCGAATCTCACATTTGCCGGGAGGCGCCTTTTCCTGAATAACGCTTACGCCCGGTGACTTCAACAAATGCCAGCCGTCGCAGCCGTCTCCCCAGAAATAATGCTCGGCGTTCTTTACGCTTACAGCTTCCATAACATCTCCCATCATTCTTCAGACTCATACAAAATTCTGAATTGACATCTCGCGCAAAGCCGCCTAGGCGCAAAACGTATTATGTTAAGAAGCTTTAGCGGCTCCGCGTGTTAGCGAGAGAAAGTTCTCACTTGTTCTTATTTCTTATTCTGCAATTTCTCCAACCTCATTTTCGCCATTCTGTTGTTCGGGTCGAGTTTCAGAGCCTGTTCGTAGTTTTCGATCGCTGCCGCAGAATTTCCCTCCCCTTCATAGATGCCCGCGAGCCGGGCGAATGAGAATGCGAACGTCGGGTAGAGTTCGATGTTCAGCTTCAACACCCGAATTGCAGCGGATGCTTTTGCAGTGTCATCCGAAATGAGTTCGGCCAATCGCACCAGCGTCCATTCCTTAAAATTGTACGTAAACCCTCCGAAAAATTGTTCCCGCAGTGCATGGTACTGATTGATCGTCGAGTCAATGCCGTAACGGTCGAATGTCCTCTTGAGCTTATCCTCCAAAAAGATCGGCACTGCATTGCCGTGATGGCAGGTCATACACGAAACACGAAGAGAAGAGGTGCTGTCAACATGAAGTTCCGCGAGGTACACGTCGTTAATATTGCTCATCATTTTTATCATCGTGCGTGCTTTATTTTTCTCAGGCTTTGCGTCCGATGCAAAATCAAACTCGCTGAAGTCTTTTCCTTCTTCTCCCACATGGCAATACACGCACCGAACGCCAAGTCCTCCGCTAAAACTAGCCATAGTTCTTTGTAAATCTTTTCCGGTCGTCGCCTTCGGCAGCACAGTCAGGTTCTTCGGATTGTCGGGCCATTCCCAGTGTTGGGCAAACAGAGGAATGGCGGACAGGAGCAGCATAGATACAAGAATGACCTTCTTCATAACATCCTTTCTTCGATCATATGATGTGAAAACTTGGGGTGATTGGTCTTGCAGGGAAAAAATCCAACTGTCGAATTACGGCAATAATTCTTGTTGATTTGTCCTTGATTTTTTATAAAGTACGATATAAAAGAATTGATTGCAATAAGAGCGAATGAAAACCCGCGTGAATCGAAAACGTGCAACTGTAGAGCAACGCAAGACATACCCCTGACGCTTCCACCAAAGAGAAGGTGGACAGGTCGCGTCTTCGCCCTCCTCAAAGATGAGGGGGCTGGGGGGTGGTGAGACTACCGCACACGCAGCCGCTCATTTTCCCATCGGCCTTCATAATAAACCCACTCATTATTTCGTAGTTCCCAGCGGCCTGCCACCCATACAGTATGAGGTCTCGGCGGACGCATCCACCTTCCAGGGACCCAAACGTAACGAT
>Ga0265339_10000155_pt1 | contig 56519 bp, 44 predicted proteins | sample 4CB219metaG_FD_202085 | JGI IMG/M metagenome (GOLD analysis project Ga0265339, IMG submission 202085) | Rhizosphere microbial communities from Carex aquatilis grown in University of Washington, Seatle, WA, United States - 4-CB2-19 metaG | ecosystem: Host-associated > Plants > Roots >... | reverse complement strand
GTTACAAAACCGCCGTAGCGGGTAAGCAGGTAGCCGGCCGCACCAAACCAGCAGAGAAAGATCATCAGCGAGAAACTGTTCCACCAGGGAATTGCTCCGCCCCCACCGCCCGCGCCCTGTGCAACGTGCGGGCCATGCGGAGTGTGCACGTGCGCATGGGGAATGTGCAGGTGCGCATGCCCGCTGAAATGGCCCATGCCGCCCAGCAGCATCACCGCGCTCAGCATCAGCCCCGCCAGAAAACACACAAAATAGAACGTCATCATTTGCGCGCTCCCTTCCCCTTGCCGCGCTCCCCTGGTCCCTTGGTCTCTTGTTCCCTCGGTCCCTGCTCTTTGCTTCTCAGCACTTCAGTGAGCCGCCCGACTAACCCCGGCGTTTCCAGGATCGACTCCATGAGCAGGAGACATTCCCGCGTGCGTTCCTGCTGCGCCAGGGTCAGGAGCGCCTGTTTGAGCTCAGGGTCGCGCCGGAACCGCTCCGCCCCCGCCACCAGCCACATGTCGAGCTTGTCTTCCACGTTCCTCAGCTCGCTCTGCAGCTCTGGCGAATAGCCTTCCGGGTCGTCAACCAGGTAGCCGGGGTGTACCTTGAAGAACGTGGCCAGGATTTGCCGCGTTTTGTTGGTCAGGTGCGGCCGCGCCCCGCTCTCGATCTGGGAGACGTAGCTTTGGCTCAGGTCGGAGCTGGTTTCCGCCTTGATGGCGCGGACCAGCTCGGGCTGGCTCATGGCGCGGTTCATGCCGCGCAGGCTGCCTTCCACCTCGCGCAGGTACCGGATTTTCTCACCAAGCTTCATCTGTCTTTGCTGGAACCGCGGGGGTTGATTCCGATGTCCCGCCCCCGGTCTATTGCAATGTGTGATAACACTATTGCTAATTGCGATAGGTGTCAAGAAAAATCGTACGGCTGGTTGTTTCGCTTATTTTTCGCTTCCGCGAGACATTAAGGCCGCGAACATTTGGCCCCATTTATTACGCTGAGGCGCTACATTTGGCCCTGTTTGTAATGCTGAGGCGCTACATCTGGTCCTCATTTGTTCGCCGTGTTTTGTGAGATAGTCACAATCAGTGGCGCCAACAAGGACCGTCCCTATCTCCCGTCCTGCAGGCCGCCAACTGGCGCGATTTTGGGGGGCTGTTCCGAAAGCAACTATCGTTGCGCGTAATCCCAGACGTACCACTTGCTGTGGTCGGAGAGCAGCGTGTACTCGAGACTCAACGATCCGCGTTCGTAAACGATGGTTGCGTCGAGCGTGCTAATTCTGCGGATCTTTGAGCCGTGTGAGCTGAGCCTGGTCACCTTGAAGCTCTTGAGGTGTCCCATGCGGTCGCGCACGGCGTCAGCCCGGCTTGCAAAGGCCGGATAGTCCGTTCGCGCCTGCATTTCCGGCGCAATCAGCATGAAGGCGTCTCCGTAACGCCCGCTATCGAGATAGCGGTTGAATGCAACAACGGCCCGGTAGTCGCCGCGCATTCCGTAAAGAGCCGGAATATTTGGCGCAATTGCCGAGAAGATGATGAGGATGGTGACCGGAACGACGATCAGGGTTACGTTTCTGCGACGAGTAACACGCTCATCCACAATCAGCCTCAGGCAAAGGCGGTAACTTCAGGCCGAGACAAAGTCAATGAAGCCGCGCGCTGCGTCCGTGTTGATCAGGCGCACGTTGATGCGGTCGCCCACGTCCAGGCCGTCACCGCCATGCACCAGCTTTCCATCCACGTTCGGGTCAAGAGTGCGGACAAACGTGCCGTAGTTGTTTACGCCGGTAACGATGGCGCGGAAGGTCTGTCCGATCCTGGGGTGGAGCACCACGGCGGCGATGCGCTTTTGCATCTCGCGCTCGACTTTGCGCGCCTGGTCTTCCATCAGAGTGCAGCGCGCGGCGATGGCGCCGAGCTCATCCTCAGAGTAGGGTTGCGCGTCGGGCGTGGATTTTGCCTTAAGGATGCGCTGGGCCACGAGGTCAGGGAAGCGGCGGTTGGGCGCGGTGGAGTGGGTGTAGTCCTCGACCGCAAGGCCGAAGTGACCGGGGTCAGGCTGGCCGGGCTTGACCAGCACGTATTCGCCGGGTCCCATTAGCTTGACCACGGTGAGCGAGAGGTCAGGAAAGTGATCCGGGTCTTTGGTCTTCTGCGCCAGTAGGAAGTCGTTGAGGGCTTTGGAATCGGGGTCGGCGGGAAGCGTGGTTCCCATCTGCCCGGCCAGCTCGACGATCCTGTCCCATCGTTTGGGTGTGCGCACGACGCGCCGGATGGAGGCAATTTTTGCGTCGTCAAAAGCGCGGGCCATGACTCCGTTGGCGGCCACCATGAACTCTTCAATCAGGGAGGTGGCGCGGTTCTTTTCCATGCGCGCCAGCTTGATTGGATCAGAGCCTTCCATGATGGGGTGGGTTTCGATGGTTTCCAGATCGAGCGCGCCGTGCTGAAAGCGGCTTCCGGCCATACGCTTTGCGGCCTCATCCTGAAGGTCGAGCTGGGCAGCGAGCTCGCGGCTTACGGCCACCTTGGGCGGCGCCGGACCGCGTTTCTCAAGCCATGCGCCAATGGAGCTGTAGGCAAGCTGGGCGCGGTTGCGCACCAGGGCGCGATACACCTTGCCATCGGTAGCCGCGCCTTGCTCATCCACTGAAAGCTCAATCACGATGGCGAGGCGCTCTTCATTCTCATTGAGAGATGTGGCGCCCTCAGAGAGCTCCGGCGGCAGCATGGGAAAGATCTTGACGCCGGTGTAGACGGAGGTGGTTTCAAGAGCGGCGTGGCTGTCAATGATGCTGCCTCTTTTGACGCGCGCGTCCACATCGGCAACGGCGACCAGGACGCGGATGCGGCCGTCGGGCAGGCGCTCAGCCCACTCAATCTGGTCCAGATCGCGGGAGGTGTCGTTGTCAATCGAGGACCAGAGGAGCCTGCGGAGGTCCTGCAGGTCAGGGCCGATGGCGGCGTTGGCTGAAGGCGGCGTGTTGTCGCGGAGGATGGCCGACAGCTCGGCATCGGTGCCTTCAGGAAAGTCGGGCTGGAAGCCGTGCTCCAGCATGGTGGAGTGGGCCGCGGCGACGAGGTTAAAGTGCAACGGCTGAGTGGATTCCATGAAAAGAGGCTCCCGCGGGGTGCAAAGCCCAGCCTATCACCTGTCGCCTGAAGCAGGCACCAATGTTCCTGTGGACCCCTGCGGCAGCACATTTACGGTGAGATAGGCGCTGTGGCTCACCACGGTGTTGTCAATGTTGACGGCCGCGGTGATGGTAAGAGTGGTTTCTCCCAGCGGCGTGCCGGTGGCCTGATTGACGCCACTGATGCTGCTGCAGCCCATTCCCGCAGCACTGAGGCCAACCAGGAGCAGAAGCAGGATGAGCATGCGCCGGCCGCGGCCGCTGAGCAGGCGCGCGCGCTTGCCGAAGGGCAGCAGGAACACAAACAGCGCGGCAAACGCCGCGCCGCCCACAGCCGGCTTCCAGAGCGATGGCGGATTGCGGAGGGCGGCGGTAGGTCCGCCGGTGGCGAATGTCTGAATGACGAAGGTCACCGTCTGGGTCGGGGTAACGGATTGCGGCGAGGCGGTGCAGGTCATATCGTCCTGCGCCGGGACCACGCACACCACGCTGACCTGGCTGTTGAAGCCGCCCACGCCCCCGATGATGAAGGAAGCCTGGCCTGACGTGCCCTTGACGATATCAAGGTCCGCGGGAGGATTGTTGGGTCCGGGCGTGATGGTGAAGTCCTGGATTGTGACGGTGATGGCATTGGAGGTACCTGTGGCGTAGACCAGGTCGCCCACATACACGGCCGTGATGGAACCGGTGCCCGCGGGCAGCGCGGAGAAGAGCAACTGCGCGGTGGAGGAGTTGCCCTGCGCCGGACTGAGAGCGGCGGTGCCGAGGAGGGTGGTTCCGTTGTAGAAGGCCACATTGCCGGTGGGGTTCTGTTCAACGGTGGTGGCCGGCGCCACAGCGGGAGTTACGGTAGCGGTGAGGGTGATGACTTGTCCGGGACCGGCCAGCTGGGGCGTTGCGGTCAGCGTCACGGTGACGGGGTAAAGCGCGGAAGCCAGGTTGATGGCGGCGGAAGTGCTGCCCGCCCAGTTGCCGTCACCGGAGTAAACCGCGGTGATGGAGTGCTGTGCTGAGCCCGTGAGCGTGATGTTGCCCAGGGTGGCCGCGTTGGCGCTCACATTGGCGGTGCCTATCTGGGTAGTTCCATCAAAGAAGGTGACGGTTCCGGTAAAGGAATTGGTAACTCCGGCCACCGGGGTTGCCGCGGTAATGGTTGCGGTGAAGCTTTCCGGCGTGCCGGGCACGGGCGTGGCGGGGCTTGCGGTGAGCGTGGTGACGGTTGCGCCCTTGGCCGCGTTTACAGAGACGGGCTGCGAGGTGGACGAGGCGTAGTTGGTGTCCCCGGCATAAACGGCCTGGAGGTTGTGCGGTCCGCTGGAGTTGACGGTGACGTTGAAGGTGGCCGTGCCGGTTCCGACCCCTCCGTTGCCGTTAATCGTAGCGGTCTGGGAGCTGATGGCATCGAGGGTCAGCGTCATTTTGCCGGTGGGCGAGAGATTGCCCAGGGGCGGCGTGCCAACGGTGACCGAGGTGGTGACCTGGAAGGCTACTCCCACGCCGGGCGTGGTGGTGGAAGGCACAACCGTGGTGGTGGTGCTGGAAGGCTGAATGTTGACCGTGAGCGCCTGGGAGCTGGTCTTGGCGTAAGTGCCGTCGCCGCTGTAATTGGCAATGATGCTGTTGCCGTTGACGGGCAAGCCGCCGTTGACCACTACGCTGGCCGAGCCGGCAGTAAGGGTAACCGGCCCGGCGTTGAGATTCAGTCCCGTTGCCTGATCAAAGAAGTTGACGGTGCCGGTGGGAGTTGGGCCGTTGGTTTGCGAGGCGACGACCGCGGTAAACGTGAGCGTGGCAGAGGGGTTGTAGGTTGCGGAAGGCTGTACCGGAGCCACGGAGAGCGTGACGCCGGCGGTCTGGTTGGCGCTATTTACCGTGACGGATTGCGAGGTGGAGTTCTGGTAGTTGTTGTCGCCGGCGTAGATGGCCTGGAGGTTGTGCGGGCCGGTGGTGGGGACGGTGACGCTGAAAGTGGCCGAGGTGACGCCTCCAGCGGTGGAAGCCGGCGCGGCGGCGTAGTTGTTGCCATCAAGCGTGAGCTGGATCTGGCCGGTGGGGTTCGCGGGACCGGCGGGCGGCGTTCCCACGGCGATTGTGACCGTAACGTTGAACGCGGTTCCGGGAGTGGGGGTGGTGGTGGCCGGAGTCACCGTGGCCGTGGTGGAGCTTTTCTGGATGTTGACGGAGAGAACCTGAGAGCTGGCCTTGGCGTAACTACCGTCGCCGTTGTAGTTGGCCACGATGCTGTTGCCGTTGACGGGAAGACCGCCGTTGACTACAACGCTGGCGGTGCCGCCGGATAGCGTGACGGGGGCGCCCAGGTTCTGGCCGGTTGTCTGGTCAACAAAGGTGACGGTGCCGGTGGGCGTGGGGCCGCCGTCCTGAGAGGCGACCGCGGCGGTGAAGGTGAGCGTGGCGGAGGGATTGTAACTGGACTGAACCGGGGCGGCTGTGAGAGTGACCGTTGGCGTGTTGTCTGCGCCATTTACGGTGACGACCTGCGAGGTGGAGGTCTGGTAGTTGGCGCCGCCCGCAAAGACAGCCTGGAGGTTGTGCGCGCCGCTGGTGGTGACGGTTTCACTGAAGGTGGCGGAGAAGACGCCTGCGTTCGCGGTGATCGCGGCCGTCTGGGGGCTGCCGCCGTCGAGCGTGAGGGTAATGTTCCCGCCTGGATTCACGGTTCCGGCGGGCGGCGTACCCACAGTGACTGTGACGGTGACGTTGAACGCGGTACCGGGGATGGGAGAGTAGGTGGCGGGCGTAACGGTAGTGGTGGTGCTGCTGGGGGCGATGGTGACGGTGGCAGGGGCAGAGCTCTTTGCGGCGTAAGTAGTGCTGCCGCCGTAGGCCGCGATGACGTTGTTGCTGCCCGTGGACAATGCGCCGACGACGGTGATAGAGGCTTGCCCGTTGGCGTCGAGCGTGTACGGAGCGGAATTGAGGTTCTGGCCTGAAGTCTGATTGGTGAAATTGACCGAGCCGGTGGGCGTGGCGCCGCCGGTGCCGGAAGTCACGGTGGCGGTAAAGGTGATGGACGCCTTGGGATTGTACGAATTCTGCACGGGCGCAACGGCGATGGCGACGTTGTCTGCGCCGGTGCCGTTGGGATTGCCCAGGGCATTGAGGAGGCTCTGCGCATTGGGTGAGCCGAGGCCAGTGGCCAGATCAAAGCCTTTGGCCGCCGCGTAGCCGATTTTGCCGGAGGCGTCGCATTCCGGGGTTCCAGCGGCGCAGGGCAGGGAGGCATCGCCCTGCTGCACATCGTTGAAGACGCCGCTTTGCGCGCTTAACGCGTAAAGCGCGGGGGCCAGATTGCCCTGGGGGCCCTGCTGCTGCGCGATGAGAGCGGCGATGCCGCCGAAGATGGCTGCGGCCGCGGAGGTGCCGCCGCTGCGTACGAGGGTGCATCCTGAAGGCGCTGCCGAGCCGCTGAAGCAGAAGGCCAGGCCGCGGCTGAGTGCGGAGTCGATGCCGGTGGGCAGAGCAATATCAGGCAGCAGGCGCCCGCTGCCGGCAGGCTGAAGGTAGGCCTGCCAGGACGGAATGGCATAGACGCTGCTGCGTCCGCCGCCGCCGGCATAGGCTGGATCGGCGGAGCTTGCCGGAGACCAGGCTGCGAGAGAGGAACCGTCCGCGGCGGCGAATGCGGCAGCGCCCACGGCGGTGTTCCATGGAGTGGAAGCGATGGCATTGACGGCGAGGCCGGAGGAGACAGGCGCTGTGCTGCCCGGAGCGTGGCAGGCCGCGGCGCCGCTGTCACCGGTGGCCGCGATGGCGGCGATGCCTTCAGCAGAAGCCTGGCGATAGACTGCGGCGTAGAACGCCTGGTGGGCATCGCTCAGGGCGGCTTCGCAAGAGGAGAAATCAACCACAACGGTGTGGGCCAGGTTCCGGTCAACGATAGCGGCCAGAGATAGATCGATGCCGTCAGTGGCGGCGGTGGAAGCCGAGGGAACGACGACGATATGAGCGCCGGGAGCAGCCGCGCCGGCCCAGGATGCAGCCATTTCTGCTTCTGCCTGATCGGTGGTGAGTCCGGGATCGGGCCCGGCCATGGACACGGAGACCGGGCTGGCCGGCAGGCCGAAGGTGGAGCGGAAGGCGGCGATGTCCGCGGTCTGCACGTTGCTGCGCGATGCGATGGCGATGGTTTCACCGGCCCCGGTGGCGCCCGATGCATGCAGCGCGTCCAGATGAAGCATGGGCGCGAGGAGCTGCGGCGTAAGAGCTTCAGCCTGGCCGGGAGAGGAGATGCCGGCGAGCGCGGAAGGCGCGGTGGCTACGGCTTGCGGCGTGGTGAGCGCCGGAGCGGACAAGGCGCCGTCGAGCGATACGAGTCCACGGACAAGCGGAACAAAGACCGCGGGAACGTTGATGCCGCTGGTTAGAGCGTAGCGCGGCCCCGCGATTGTGGAATAGCTGTGAACCGCGGCGCCAAAAGCCTGTTCCACCTGGGCCGCTGTTCCGGAGAACTCAATCCATCCGCGGCCGGCGGGCAGCGGCGCAATGGAAAAGCCCTGCTGCGCGAGCCACGCGGCTATGGCGGATACGTCGGAAGCGGAGTTGGCGAAGCGATCAGCAAATTGCGGTGGGGTGAGCCACTGGTGATAGTCGCAGTTTCCGCGGGTCTGTTGAGACTGAAGAAACGAGTCCAGCGCATTGTGCTGGGCCCGCGAAGGCTCAAGCAGAAGCAGCATGCGGTCAAGATGAGCATTGCCGGGCGCAATGCCTAGATCGATGCCTGCGGAGAGTGCGGGCAGCTTGCCTGCAGCCAGCGGCTCGGCGGCGCTCGAGTGCCAGTCGCCGGCAAGGCGTGAGCCCGCCTGGGGCTGCGCAGGGCTGGAGGGACAAGGCGCCTGCGCGCCGGCCGTCGCTTGCGCGGCGGCGGTGAGGATTACGACAAGCAGCGCCGAAGGCAACCTGAACCGTCTCGTATTGGCCATTTTTCCCTTTGCAGGCCAGGCCTGAAGTCCTGGCGGGTCTTGCACTTAGAATCAACCGGTCCCTCTTCCACCCCGGACGTTCCGAACTGCGGGGAAAGGACCTGGTCACAGAGTGCCCGTGCATCAAAAGCAATGCATTTGGCCCCGATTGTACCGCTCTGAGCGAATGGAAGGGCACACTTCAGAATGTGCAAAAGACGTACATAATTCAGGGGATTGCACGGCAAGGCGTGTCCCGGCGGGCAGGATGGTGGCAGAACCAACTCCTGGCAGGGACGGGCCATCTTGATCAGGTATGAGAATAAAGGGTCAAATCGCAACATCTTTTCTGGCGACGGCGATGCTCCTAGCGCCGGCCATCGGCCGGACCGAGCCGCCCGCGCAGGACAACGGCGCGCAGGCCAAACAAGATATGCACCAGGCCGGCCGCGACACCAAAGATGCGGCGCGGAATGCGGGGCGCGGTGTCAAGCACGGAACCAAAAAGGCTTATCACTCAACCAAGCGGCACACAAAGAGGGCCTGGCACAGGACGAAGAACACTGTGAGGGGGGCGAAGCAGGGCGCCGAGCAGCCGCCGCAATAACAGCGCCCGCCGGGTGTAAAGCAATCCGGAGACGCGGCAATAAAGACCGCGCTCCGGATCCAGTTTCTGTGAAGTGCTACTGCTGGATGCCCAGATCCTGAAGGACCTTGGGCTTCTTTTCGTCGACCACAAGCAGGTTATGGCAAGCGGAGCAATCGTTGGAGATGGACTGCTTTGCGTCTTTGGTGGAGTGATCGCCATCGTGGCAGCGGAAGCAGCCGGGATAGCTCATGTGGCCAATGTGGTTGGGATGCGTGCCCCAGGTGACGTTCATCTCGGGAAAGACGTTGTGAGTGAAGATGCTGACCAGGGCTGTTCCGGCCGCATTGATTTGCTGCGATTTGGCGGCGTAGACCGCGGGGTACTTGGTGCGATAAAAGTCCACCAGCCCGGCGGGAATCTTGCTGGTTGCCTCAGGGGTGCCGTTGTAGCTGGCCTTGAGGAGCGCCAGGCCCTCCTTGTGGATCCAGGGCAGATCGGGGCTCACCACGCGGTCCGCCATGGAGCGGTTTAGAGCGTCTTCGGCAGTCTGCATGGTGTGGGCGGCGCGGTTGTGGCAGTCGATGCAGTCCATGACGCGGCGCTCGCCTTTGGGCATCTCGCCTTTGAGGGCCGATGCGGTGTATGTAGATTTTGTGCCGTCGGGGTTGGTGCGCTCAATCCAGGGAATGTTGGTGCGCGTGTTGTCGGTATCGATGTACTCGATGTGGCCGAGGTGCACGCCGTGAATGCCGAGGAGATTGGAGAAGGAGTCGCGGCCGCCAAGATGCAGGACAAGAACGGTCTGCGTCTCGGTGTTGGTTTCGTCGTCGGCAAAGCTGGACTTGACCAGCAGCTTCTCACCCACAAACCGGTCAGGGGTGTGGCAGCCCTCGCAGGTGTAGCGCGCGGGACGCAGATTTTGCACCGGCGAGGGAATGGGTTGGGGATAGGTGGGAATCAGCCGGGGCGCAACGCTATGGATGGGGCGGAACGACACCTCCAGAAGCTGCTTGGTGCCGTTGACCTTGGCTTCAAAGTAGGAACTGGCGCCGGTTCCGATGTGGCAATCCACGCAGGCCACGTGGGAATGCGCGGAGATGGTGTAAGCGGCGTACTCCGGGTGCATCACGTGGCAGGATTGTCCGCAGAACTGCGGCGAATCCATGTAAGAGGCGCCCCGGTAGCTGGCCACCGAGACCACCAGCAGGTTGACGATAGTGGCCACCAGGACGATGTCGATTCCATGGCGGAAGATGCGGTCATTCAAATCGATGCGGGGGAACGCGGCGGGAATGGCTCCGGCCTTTTGCAATTTGCGGCGGCGCACGTAGATGCCGATGGGAATCAGCGCCAGGCCCAGAATGAACAGAGCGGGAAGGATGAGAAAGAAGATGATGCCCAAGTACGGATTGCTGTTCTGGCGGCCGATCAGCTCGAAGAGCCAGTAGCCGATCATGGTGGCGCCGGACGCGGTGGTGATGGCGCCGCCCAGCAGACTGAGCGGGTTGTTGCCGAAGAACAACGCTGGCCGGAGCCAGTTTTCGCGGAATTTCTGGAACAAAGCGACCCCCTGTTTCGCGGGAAGAATTGGTATCCCGCTTCGCGCAAGCCGGCGTGGAGAAAATGCCGGCGATGCCGCGAAGCGGGATCCGATTTCAACGACTACTTCAAGGTGCGGAAGTAGTCCACGGCGTCCTTGATCTGGGCATCAGTCAGCTTACCGGAAAAGGGCTTCATCTTGCCCTTGCCGTCTTTTACGGCGTCGATCTCCGCCTTTTCGCCGTCGGCGGTGTAGTCGGCCGCGGCCTTGATGCCCATCATCTTGGCGATGCCCGGGTTGGGCGTTCCCGCCGAACCGTGGCAGCTCTTGCAGTTGGCCTGGTAGGTCGCCTCGCCCGTCTGGGCAAAACCCATAGCGCCGGAAAGCGCGAGGACGACGGCCAACGCCACCTGAGAACGAATCTGCTTCTTCATTGCGATTCTCCTTTGGAGTTTTACCACGGCCGGCTCTCATCTTGTGCCTGAGCTGTGGGTTGGGAGTGGTTGATTTGTCCGCGAACGCTCAGCGGGCCGGTTGCCGGACGGGGAACTTTCCCCGTCCCACACCGGCCCGCGAAAGCTTTCGAGGAGAGCCGGATCTCCGCGTTACTTGATGAAACTGCGGAAAAAGTCGACCGCATCCTTGATCTGGGCATCGGTCAGCTTGCCTTTGAAGGCCTGCATCTTGCCCGAACCATTGGTTACGGCTTCGATCATCTGCGCTTCAGTCTGCTTCTGGACATCGGGGTCAGTGATGGGCTTGACATGCATCGCCTTGCCCGCGCCACTGTCCGCCAGCCCGGCTGCGCCATGGCACATTTGGCACTTGGCCTTGTAAGTGTCTGCTCCCTGCGCAAACACCGGTACGATTGCCGTGGCGAGAACTGCCGCCAATGTAATTGCTCTTGCGATCTTCAAGAACGTACTCCTTTCTTCCCCTTGCATCCGGGCGGGGATCATTCCCCCCGCTCAGAATTCGTAATGCACTCCCAGCGTGACGTTGTTGGCGTGGAAGTTGCGCGGCGCTGTAAACCCGTAAGCCGGGGAACCCGAGCTCATCGCGGTATTCGCCAAAGTGCTGCAAGCTACAACCGGCGCTGTGGTGCTGCCGATCGCCAGGGCGGGGTTGGCGTTGCACCACTGCGCGCCGGACTGGCCGCCGCCCTCGCCGTAGCCGTAGTAGTTGTACTCCCCTTTCCAGATCAACCCGGGGCGAACCGTCCATGCAACGTTCACAAAGGGAGTCTGGTAAGTGGACACCAGCGAACCATTGACGTCGCCGGCATCGGAGAAGAAGCGGCTTCCGTTGACGGAATTGACGCGGTAGCCGAGGTCGGAGTGAAACTTCTTGTTGGGCGCGTACATGAATGCGACCGACCCAAACTGGCTGGGAGCGTCCATGAAATCCCTGCCCAGGAAGAGGACGTTATTCGCTCCATGGCCGGCTGAGACAGCGCCGCAAAGCGTGCCGCTTGCATTTGCAGCGGCGGGCGCCACGGTGCCGCCCGGCATGAGGACGGCCGCGCCCTGGAAGCAGGCGTTGTCTGCCATGTACACGTCGTTATGCGAGTAGCTCAAGTCCAGGCCGTAGCGTTCGTTGGGGAAGAGCTGGGCGCCGAAACTCACCACCCGCGAATAATCCACATGATTGAGCGGACCGAAGTAAGGCGTGGTGTTGCCCGGGAAGCCCTGGTTATTGTTGGTGTTGTTGTGGCGTTCCCGGTCATTGAAGGCGCCGGAGATAGTAGCCCAGGACTTTGGCCGGTAGAGGGTGTGAATCCTGTATTGCCGGAGTTGCCTGAAGCCCATCGGGGTGAAGGCGTTGTCGTTGTACGCGGCTTCCATTGAGCCGTTGAGGTCCCAGTTTGCGGTGGGACGCAGGGCTGCCGTAAAGATGCCCCCATTTTCGTGAATGGTCACCTCGCCGGCGTCCGTGTTGTTGGCGGGAATCGGAATGTTGTGGGCGTCCGCACCCTGGCCCTCGGAGATCAGATGGTCCTGATACCGCCAGGTGAACGAGAAAGCGGTGCGCGGCGTCGCATCCCAGCTCACGGTGGCGTTGTTGGTGGTGAACCGCTGGCCAAAGTAGGCGGGCAGCGGTGTGCCGAACGGGTTGCTGCCGCCGGGCAAGGGCGACCCCGGCGCTTTCGTCACCGCCGGCGTGCAGGTTGGCGTGTTGCCGGCTGAAAACACGCAGGAGCTCAATGTGGTGCTGTTGATGGTCTGACCGGTTGCTGAAGCAATCACCATATCCGTGCCGCCCGTGAACACGTTGGTTCCCGGCTGGCGAACATTCGAATAGCTGATCTGGTCTTCAACACTGACTTTCTTTGCCACCTGCCAGACGATGCCGTAGTCGGCGGCCATCACATCGCGCTTCGCACTTGCAGTAGCGGCGAAGGCGATCGAACGGATGATTCCGTCCAGGCCCTGGTACTGGTCGGAAAAATTCGGCAGATTCATGTTGGCGCTGGTGTAGCGGATGTCGCCGTTCATTGAAACGGTCCGGATGCTGGTGCTCTGGAACCGGAAGATCTCCGTCGGGAAGATCTCGCGCGTGGGCTGCGAGCGGAAGTAGCTGCTGATGACGTTGCACGCCGGATCGATGATGGGCAGGCCGCCGTTGGGGTTGGCTGTAAAGATGGTGGACGGATTGTTCATGCTGCTGGCGTTGCAGCCGGCCGCAGTAAATTTGCCCGTGCTGGTGCTGTAGCCGTACGGCACAAACTGCTGGTAACTGTCCAGCAAGGCAACTTTGGTTCCGTCCGCCTCCTGCGCTGTAAAGTACTGGGGCGCCATGGTGAAGTAGGAGTCGCCCTTGTAGTGGTCGATCTGCTCCTCGTAGGTCAGCTTGGTGCCGGTTGAGGGTTTCCAGTCGACCGCGCCCGAGAAATCGTCCGTGTTGTTGCGCTGGTACTCCTCTAGCAGAACTTCCTGCCCGGCTACCGAATTGCCGCTCGGAGACATGCTCGGCCCCTCCATGACGTTTTGCGAATAGCCGAAACGGAACGTGAACTTCGCGAGCGGAAGCACGGTCAGATTGGTATCCGTCATGCGGCGCACGGTGTTGAACAGGAACGGCGATTGGGTTACCTGCGGCCAGGCGTAAGAACCGGTCGGCGCCGTGGATGGACCAATCGGAACCGAATACCCGGTGGGAATTCCCGGATTGCCCAGCAGATCGTAATCGAAGTACTGGCGGTCGCGCCGGAACGTCCCGGAGAACTCGTATGCCTTGCCGTTTGAAGCAGTCAGCCTGGCGAAGCTGAACGGATCGCCGCCGAAACCGCTGCCGAATGCCGAAAGATGGTCCACCCATGTGTTTTTGGTGCCGGGCAGCGCGCGCAGTTCGAAGGTCTCGCTCTGAATGCGCGGTCCGGATTGAAAGTTGACCAGCGTGTCGTACATCGCCGGACTGCCGTTGATGTTGGCCATGCGCCCGCCAAGATCGATCGCCTGGTGGAGGGTGTAGCCATTGGGAACGGTGACGTGAGTTTCCGCCGTGGGAATTGCGGAGCCGGGAGTATTCTGAGCAACTGCGATTCCCGCCGTCAGCAGCAGAGCTATTGCTCCCCCGGCAACAAGCCGGATGCCTGCGGAAGGTGGCTGCCCAAGGAACAGCCGGGAATAACAACCTATGATCGTCATGATGAAGCCTCGCTAGATCTTTTCCTTGCCATAATGCGAAACGTTGCGCCAAGGACGCTGAAGGGTCCTATCTGAGGAACGCCGGGTTGATGTTGGAACCGTGGATGTAGGTGTGGCAGCTGGTGCATGGCACGCTATCCGACGATCCCTGCCCCTGGCCATGAACCGTGCCTGAAGCCACTGCGCTATGGCACTGGTTGCACAGCACGTTGACGTTGGGCATATTCAGCAGCCGGGCATTCTGCGATCCGTGCGGAGAGTGGCAGGCGAGACATCCCTCGGCCTTGACCGGGGCATGCTCGTAAACGAACGGCCCGCGCACATCCGTGTGGCACTTGGTGCAGATCGCGCCCTGATCGGCGGTGTTTCTCAGATTGCTCGGCTGGAAGCTGCCGTGCACGTCATGACAGTCGCTGCACTTGACCACTCCTTCATTCACCTTGTGATGGAAGGCCATGTTGAACTGCGCCTTCTGATCGGCGTGGCACTGGAAGCAGAGAGCAGGCTGAGGCGCCTTGAGCAGCGACTCCTCCTTGCTCTTGTGAATTGCGTGGCAGCTGATGCAGCTTACGCCGGCCTTGGCATGGGGCGAGCGATCGAAATTGGGATGTGTCCCGGCATGGCATGTCTGGCACCGGGCCTCGACATCCTTTGCCGAAGCCTTTGCCGGATTAAAGATCTTGCTGATGTCGCCGCCGCCATCCACATGAGCCTTGCCTGCGCCGTGGCAGTTCTCGCAGGTGACGCCGTTGGAGCCGTGCATCTGCACCATCTTGGTATGAGGATTGTTGGCGAATCCCTTGGCAACTTCTTCGTGGCAGGTGGCGCAGGTCTCGGATCCGACAAATTCCGAGGCGGCCGGCTGCTGCTTATCCTGTCCTGCTGCCGGCTTGGCGCCCGGGGCTGCCATAGCCTGGGACGCCAGCCACAACACTCCCAGCATCATCAACCCACACGCACGCAATCCCACTCCGTTACGCGGGACCGCAAAACTCGGAATTCTTACAACTGCCCTACCGTTATTCATGAAAACCGCCTAGCTTGAAACTAGCTACATGACAACTCTCCGCACCCTCATTCGGCAAGAAAGTCATGGCCGCGGGGGTGGTCCGCACGGGTCAAATCCTGACACCGAATGGGAGCAACGCTGTGCGGAACATCACTACCTGCCCGGAGATTACGGCAGGCGGCCCTGCCATGACCGTGATGTTTGTCACACAGAATCTCGCTATTGTGCCGATTTGGGCGCTCGGCGTCACAACTTGGGAGATTCAGGCCGCCGGACGAATGCCCGGCGAAGACGAGGGGGTTAACGCATAGTTACCACGGACCCAAGAAGCGTGAGCCTCATCACATCCAGTAGCCGGGGGTTTGTTCAGAATAGCCATTAAGGAATCTCCCTTTCGGACGCGATGCGCAGATGTACTTGCCCCTCGCGGACACGGGAGGAAGAAGGGCCGGGCGGATCACCGAGAACGAGCGAGGCCATGGCAGATGCAGGAAATGTCGCAGTAGCTCACGCGCACCACAGGTCCAGCTTTCGACTGGCACCGGTTGGCTGCGCAGCGTGTTCCAACCGGAGGCCGGGCTGGTTCTGCTCCCTGGGCAGCGCGGTTCTGGCCGACCTGGAACTGGCCACCAGCACCATTTCGCTTCCCGCGCAGGCGCCGCTATTCACGCAGGGGGAGGAAGCACGCTGTCTTTACCTGATTTGCGGCGGTTACATGAAGCTGACCGCGGGCCGAATGAACGAGCGGCAGATGATTGTGCGCGTAGCCGGGCCGGGGTCGATGCTGGGCCTGTACGCGGTGCTCTCCCACGGAGTGTATGAGGTTTCAGCCGAGTCGCTGACTTCGGCGCAGCTCCGTCCGGTGGAACGCGACCGTTTCTCAGCGTTTTTACGGGCGCACAAAGAGGCGCAGATGCGCGCGGTGCAGTGCATCTGCCAGGAGTACCGGTTTGCGCTTCAGGATGCCTGCCGCATCGCCCTGGCGGAGACGGTGGCCGGGCGCCTGGGTCACTTGCTGTTCGACCTTGGGCATCAGATCGGGGAGCAACTTCCTACCGGCGAGTATCGCTTCCCGCTCCTGTTGACCCATGAAGAGATGGCTTCAATGACCTGCACCACGCGCGAAACCGTAACGCGCACACTTGGCCAGTTCCGCAAGGATGGCTGGATCACCATCGAGGATTCGGTGGTGACGGTGCATCAGCCGGAACAACTGCACTCGCTGCTTTAAGCCCGGCTGTAGCGGCGCGGTTCTCCGCGGTCAACTTTCTTTTCGGTACAGCATCTCCCGCATGGTCTTGCGCCGGGCTTCGTTCAGCTCGGCGTTGTTGGTGCGGTAGTCGCCAGCGCTGGCCGGCTCTTCCTTTTCTTCCGGCTCGCTGCACGAAGGGCACCGGTTGGCAAAGCCCGGCTTGTCCGGCCGCAACTCAAATTCCTCACCACAAACTGCGCAAACCTTAATCGGAAATCCCATCTCCATCTCTCACGGCTGTTTTTTGTTCAGCGTTCCCTAATCCCTGTTTCCTGTTCCCGGTACTTCCATTGCCCGGGTAAGGCTTGTAACCGCCTCCACATGGTGGCTGCGGCACCACGATTCGAGCCCCCTGGCCAACCGCTCGGTTGCTCTTGGGTCGGCAAAATTCGCGGTCCCAACCTGTACCGCCGTCGCACCCGCCAGCAAGAACTCCACCGCATCCTCCGGCGTAACGATTCCTCCCAGCCCGATCACGGGAATCTGCACCGCCCGCGCCGCCTCGTACACCATCCGTAACGCAATTGGCTTGATGGCCGGCCCGCTCAATCCACCGGTGATGTTGGCCAGCCGCGGCCTGCGCGTCTCCACATCAATCGACATGGCCAAGAAGGTGTTGACCAGGCTGACCGCGTCCGCGCCGGCGCCGGCGGCGATCTGCGCCATGTGCGCGATCGAAGTCACATTCGGCGAAAGCTTTACTATGAGCGGCCGCGCGCTGACCGTCTTTACCCGGCTCACCAAGTACTCCAGTGAACTCGGATCGGACCCGAACGCCATCCCGCCCGCGTGCACGTTTGGGCACGAGACGTTCAGCTCATAGGCGGCCAGACCTTCGGCCTGGTTCAGCCGCTCCACGACTGCCACGTATTCGCCCACCGTGCAGCCGAACACATTCACGATGACGTTGGCGCGGGGATAGCGCTTCAGTTCCGGCAACTTTTTCTGGATGAACTCGTCGACTCCGACATTCTGCAGCCCGATCGCGTTGATCATCCCCGCCGCGGTGTGGATCATGCGCGGCGGCTTATGCCCCGTCATCGGCTCCAGGCTGATGCCCTTGGTGACAAACGCTCCCAGCCGCTCCAGGTTGACGATCTCTTCAAACTCGATGCCGTAGCCGAAGGTGCCGCTGGCCGCAATCACCGGGTTGGCCAGCCGCAACCCGGCCAGCTTCACTCTCATGTCGGGCTTCACATCCATAGTTTAGTGCGTTGGAGGGGCCAGGGAATCCCCACTCAAGGGCGCTCTCGTCTTTCAAGCGCAATCAAAGTGAAGGAAAACCTCCGCAGGTGCGGGCCGATTCGGGAAAATGTTGTGATTCTGTTAGAAATCGGTCTGCCCGGCGACTACCTTCATGTGAGAGGAATTCCCACCGCCGCAATGGAAGAGCCGACCCAGGACGAGGCCTATCTCCAGGCGGTGGAGGCGTACGGCTCTTCGCTTGAGCGCCTGGCAGCCGCGTACGAGGCCGATCCAGACCGCCGCCGCGATCTCAGCCAGGATATTCACCTCCAGCTATGGCGCAGCCTTCAGCGTTTCGACGGCCGCTGTTCGTTGCGCACCTGGGCTTATCGCGTGGCTCACAACGTGGCTGCGTCTCATGTTATGAGCGAGCGGCGAAGGTTCTCCGGACTGGTCAGCCTTGAGGAAATTGATGCTCTGCCAACTGTCGACTCCGGCCCTTCCGCCGCGGAACATCAGATCGACTTGAATCGGCTCATGGCTCTAGTGCAGCGGCTCAAACCGCTCGACCGCCAGATCATTGTGTCCTATCTCGAAGACCTTGATGCCGCGAGCATCGGCGAAATCACCGGCCTCTCCGCCGCCAACGTGGCCATGCGAATTCATCGGGTTAAGAAATTGCTGGCGGAGCAGTTCCGCCAGGGAGGCAATCATGCTGGATAACTCTCCGGCCGACCCCAAAACCATCTGGCAGAGCCAGAAGAATGAGGAAACCAAAATGACCTTGGCACTACTACGTCAACGAGTGCGCGATCTCAACGCCAGGCGCCGCCGCGACCTGCTCACCACCGTGGTTATCGCGGCCATTGTTCTGGGCGTTTCAGCGTTCGGAATCATGCGCACTCATTCGTTCGCTCTCCAGATCGTTTTTGTTCTATCCAGTATCTGGGCGCTTGCCGGTGTGTACTTTGTCAAGCGCGGATTGCGCAGCGCGGAACTGCTGGACGACTCAACCCTGCACACCGGCCTGGAGTTTTACCGGCTGCAGATTCAGCAGAACCTGGCCGTCTTCAGCCGCACTCTGGCGTGGACCTTTGCTCCTGTGATTGTGGCGATCACCGCGCTCGTCCTTGTACTGGCCGGAATGGCGCGGGATCAGAACCAGCCGCTTAGCAAGATTGCCCCATTCTGCATCTTGTTCGTGCTGTGGCTCATGGCCGCTCCGGTAGTGCGCTCCCGCAAGCACCGCGAGCTGCGCAAGGAACTCGACCTTGTCAACTCCATTGAGAGCGCGAAATAGGCCTTTCCGCGCCGCTGATTCCAGCGCCCAAAAAAGGAGCGGGCAGCCGTCGGTCGGCTGCCCGTCTCCACATTTGGTCGTTATTGACCTACGCGCTCACCGTCTCCTGCGCGCCAACTTTCACCGGTGTCAGCCAGCCGAACCGGTCCGGCAGATGGGCGGGTGACCCTCCCCAAATCAGAGACCCTGGAGAAGGTCGAAGTATCGCTCGCGGCTCATTCCCGCAGTGCGCAGCAGGTTCTTGACGATAAACACAGGAACCTCATGGTAGGCCGGGATCACCAGCGGTCGAATCGCTCCAGGTTTTATGAAGATGAGATGATCGCCTCGCTGTCGGTCGAAAGTGAACCCATCCCTCTCGAACACCGCAACCAGTGCTTTGTAGTGAACGGGACGGATCGTCGGCATCAGGCTACGCTGGCCCGCTGCCGGTCAAGTGCGATAAATTCCGGCGCCTCCCAGTTTTGGCCCTTCTTCTGATACCCAGCCTCTTCGAGGATTTGTTCCAGCGTTCCCATTGCCGCGCTCGACTCAAGAAACCCCTGCACCGCATCGCGGATATTCCGCCGCGCCTCTTCATCCGTGGCGCCGCAACTCGACACGTCGAGTTCAGGAACATGCGCGACAAAAGCGTTGCCCTCTTTGAACGTGTGCACCGTGTACGCAATATCTTGCATCTTTGCCTCGCAATGTTCGTTCCATGCAACGCCAAAAGCTGATAGCTGATAGCTAAAAGCTGCCTTTACGCGCTTACCGTCTCCTGCGCGCCCACTTTCACCGGTGTCAGCCAGCCAAAGCGGTCCGGCTTCAGTCCGTTGGCGATACCAAAAAACTCGTCCGCGATCTTCTTCGTGATCTCGCCCGGCTTGCCGTCACCGATCACTATGCGATCGATGGAGCGGATGGGCGAAACCTCCGCCGCTGTGCCGGTAAAGAAAACCTCGTCGGAGATGTAAAGCAGCTCGCGCGGAATCGCTTGCTCTATCACTGTGAGACCGAGGTGCCGCGCGATGGTCAGCACGCTGTCCCGCGTGATCCCGGACAGCGCCGAGTTCGACAGCGGCGGCGTGTACAGCACGCCATTGCGCACAATAAACACGTTCTCGCCCGAGCCCTCGCTCACCAGGCCGTTCACGTCCAGCGCGATCCCCTCGGCGTAACCGTTGGTGTCAGCCTCCATCCTGATCAATTGCGAGTTCATGTAATTGGCGCCCGCCTTGGCCAGCGCCGGCATGGTATTCGGGGCCAGGCGGTTCCAGCTTGAGATGCAAACATCCGCGGCGTCGCCCCCGGTGACGTACTTGCCCCAGGGGTAGTTGGCCACGTACACCTCAATCGGCGACCCCTTGGGGTTCACGCCGATCTCCCCATATCCCCGAATCACGATCGGCCGGATATAGCACGGCGCAATCCCGTTGGCCTCGATCGTGTCAACCACCGCCGCGCACAACTCGTCCAGCGAGAACGGAATCGTCATCCGGTAGATCTTGGCTGAATCCAGCAGCCGCTGCATATGCTCCGGCAGACGGAACACCGCCGCTCCGTGGGGCTGGGTATAGCAGCGGATCCCTTCAAAGACGCTCGACCCGTAGTGCACCACGTGGCTCATCACGTGGATGGTCGCCTGCTCCCAGGGAATCAGCTTGCCGTTGTGCCAGATGTTCGCTGTCGGTTGAATGGGCATAAGAACTCCTTGGACTTCTACGCGCGCATACATTTTTCGCGCTGACCCCATCAGCCTATCGCGGACTGCCCTGCAATGTCATCTACAGCCCGCCGTGCCTCTGCGACAACGGAGCACGTAGAGGGGGTACCCGTGCTTTCGCGGCTTCAAGGCGCAAGGGTTGGAACTTGAGCACGCTTCTGCGCACACACCCGCCCCCGGGCCGTGTCTGCGGCGGAACCCCTCATGCTGCACTGCTTTTCGGCTTACGCGCGCGTCGCGTTGCCCTCGCACCCGGGATGCCCGCAGGCGCACAGGATCTCCACTTTGGTTGCCACGCCTTCGCAGTGGGCGCTGCAGTATTTGGCATTGGCCTGCGGCACGCAATTGCACGCCGCGTTTGCGCATTTCTTTGGTGTGGGAGTAGCCATAAGGTTCTCCTCCTTAGCAGTTACCGGAGCCGAACTCTCGGATTCCACTCATCCGTTCACAGCAAAATCCGCCATGAGCATAGTCCAATTTCGATTGCCTTGTCGAACCCGCTCACATCCTGAAACATGCCGCCCGAACCCGGTTACCGCCTGATCCGGCTGATCAGCCAGAGCAGCAAGGTCAGCACCACGCTGATGGCAATCGACGTCCCCAGCGGGAAAAATATCTGCACGTGCTTTCCCTTCCAGGCAAAATCTCCGGGCAGCCGCCCCATCGGCCATCCCAGCCGCCCGGCCAGGATGAACCCGGCGCCCACCACCAGCAGTAGCAACCCCAATCCCACCAACGCCTTGCCCAGCTCAACCATCCACCGGCGCCCTTCTGTCACCTTCTTCTGTCCCCGGCTGCTTTTTGCCCCTCGCATAAACGGGGCTAATTGTTTTGCGCCACAATTGCACCATTATTCGTCCTCTGACATTTTCACCCACCAAGTTGGAGCACGGGGAATAGAGTGAAATACCATCTGGGTACGCTCAAAAGCGAGAGCCGCAGTCCGACTACAGGGTTAGCGATCCCCTTGCGGCGCGGCTAGGCGGCTATGTAAAGAAAGGAATCAGCGATGATCGACCGGTTGAAAAATGCCGTAGACAACACCGTAGAACAGTTTCAGAAGTATGCGACAAGTTTTCTCTCGGAAAGAGACATCCAGGCGTGGCTCTTTGTAGAGCTTCGGAATGCGACCGTCGAACATTGGAATAACTACCCCGCGGGAGGCGTGAATAGCAGATTCGGATTTAGAGATCCCTTTCGTATCAGACCTATTACAACGGAATATTACCTTTACAAGGGCGAACGAGATCGCTTCGATATTGCAGTTTTGTCTGCTGAACAAGACCCCGATTCCGCTCTTTGGCGCCAACCGTGCCGCATCGCAATTGAAATCAAGCTCTGGCAGCCAGGTTACGGCGAGCCCGGGTATCGCTCAGATATCAAGAAACTAGAAGAATATCAAAACTACATGCAGAACAACTTCATCCCGACTCGCCCATTCACGGGCGTCTCCATGCTTTTTGTTCATCCATACGCGAAGACCGGGCCGACAGCTATTTTGGATGAAAGGTCTGGAGACGATTACCCAGAAAACGGAGTTGCATGGCATGTGATCACTGAAGGAGGCCACTGGTGGAAGCAGATGCCGCCTCCATCCATTCCCGACTTCGTGGTTTGAATTGCCATAACGTCCACACTCGGTGCCTGGGTTGCCTGCCTTCCCGCCGCTAGAATACAAGGACGGCGGAACGCCTGAATCAGGTGCCCGGCCGTCGCGTGTTTTTCCGCCCCTGGGACCCGCCTGGAGCCAGCATTGCGCATCGTCGCCCTCATCGCCGGCATCGTCTGCATCATCGGCGTCCTCTGGGACGCCTTCCAGACCATCATTGTGCCGCGGCGCGCCACCGGCATCTTCCGCCTCACCCGTTTGTTTTACATCGCCACCTGGCGCCCCTGGTCCTTCGTTGTCCGCCGCATCCGCACCCCGCGCGAACGCGAAACTGCTTTCAGCTACTACGGACCGCTCTCCCTCATCCTGCTGCTCGCCCTCTGGGCCGCAGTCATGGTCGTCGGTTTTGGTTTCATCTACTTCTCTATTGGCATCCCGTTCTACGACCTCCGCCACCCTCCCGGAATCCTTACCGATCTCTACGTCTCCGGCGCCACGCTCTTCACTCTCGGCCCCACTGACGCCGGCCCGCTGCATCCCGCCGCGCGCGGGCTAATGGTCCTCGAGTCCGGCACCGGCTTCGGGTTTCTCGCCATCATCATGGGGTACTTTCCCGTCCTCTATGGCGCCTTCTCCCGCCGCGAAGTCTCCATCTCCCTGCTCGACGCGCGCGCCGGCTCGCCTCCCACCGCCGCCGAGCTTCTTCGCCGGCACGTCCACCCCGGCGCGGCTAAGGCTCTTTCCACCCTCCTCATCGAGTGGGAGCGCTGGTCAGCCGAGCTCCTTGAATCACACATCTCCTTCCCCCTGCTCTGCTACTTCCGCTCCCAGCACACCAACCAGTCCTGGCTCTCCGCGCTTACCTCAATCCTCGATACGTCATCTTTGCTCATCGCCGGCGTGCAGGGCCACGAGGCCCGGCAGGCGCAACTCACCTTCGCCATGGCCCGCCACGCCCTCGTCGATCTCACCCAGGTTTTCACTCTCAAGCCCCGGCCCGGCGCCCCTGACCGCCTGCCGCCGGAGCGCTATAACGAGCTTTACGGGCTCCTGTGCCGGGGCGGCGTCAGCATGTGCCGCGATAACGACGCCGAGCATCGGCTCATGGAGATGCGCCGGCTTTACGAGCCCTGGGCTGAGGCGCTCAGCGCGCATTTCTCCATGCCTCTTCCGCCCTGGTTCCCCAACGAGTCTCACCGCGACAACTGGCTTGCCGTGGCCCGCCTGCGGGAAAACGCCGAAGTCGCAAATCCGCCCGCCGCGTCCATCGCCGGCGAAGGCCACACCCACTCCCTGGCCGAACTTCACGACGAACACCACGATTTTTGATCGGACTGCGTATCTCGCGCACAAACGCGTGCGGACGGGACTGTTTTCCCCATCGCAAAGCCACAGGCATTGGAATCATTTTCCCTATCCCGGCGGCCAGGTGTGATGGCGCCCGCCCAGCACGTGCACGTGCAGGTGATCGACCGTCTGCCCGCCGTCTGGGCCGGTGTTGATGACGATGCGATAGCCACGTTCCAGCCCTTTATCGCGCGCAATCTGCGCCGCTGTGACCAGCAGATGGCCGAGCAGCGCAGCGTGGGCCGGCGAGGTCTGGGCAAGGGACGCCACGTGCTCCTGGGGAATCACCAGGAAATGCACCGGCGACTGGGGATTGATATCGGCGATGGCGAAACACTGCTCGTCCTGGTACAGAACTTTGGACGGTATAGCGCCTGCGGCGATTTTGCAGAAGAGGCAATCCATGCGCGTCCAGTGTACAAGAGCGTGCCAGGGAATCGGAGTGTGAGGGAGACCTGGAAGCATCCGAATGGCGGAGGATGCGGGACTCAGCTCGTGTGGTCCACAATGATCTTCCACCCGTGCGCGCCCTTGTGCCACACCAGTGAAAATATGCCGTCGTCCTTAGTGGCGTCGCCATGCGCGGTGCGCTGCAAATGGAATTTCCCTGTCACCACCGCATACTCCGCCCCGCCGCACTTCGACGGCAGCATGCGGACATCGAGATCGGTAAAGGTGAGCGCGCCCATCTGCTCGGTAGTCGAATAGGACTGCTGGTACCGCTTGAGGATCGGCTGAAAGCCCTTGCGCAACTGCTGGCCGATGAACGTCGTATCCTCCGCATCCTCGTAGGCCTGCATGAAGGCGGGAATGTCGCCGCGATTCCATGCCTTCATTTGCGCATCCAAGGCGGTGCGGATGGTGGTTTCAGCCGATTGCGCCGAGGCAAGGCTGACGGCAAAGACAAGCGCGATTGCAGCGAGAATGCGATTCATGGCGGCCTCCAGATTTGAAGATCAGCATACAATGTGACCATGGCCGCAGCTTCCCCGGTTTCGCCTTTTCGCGTTGTGCACACCGTCTGCTCGCATGACTGCCCTGACTCCTGCGGCGTGCTGGTGACGGTGAACGAGGAAGGCCGCGCCATCAAGGTTCAGGGCGATCCCGCGCATCCCGTCACGCAGGGATTTCTCTGCGGCAAAGTGGCCAAATACCTTGACCGCGTCTACGCGCCGGACCGCGTGCTCTATCCGCTGAAGCGCAAGCCCGGCGCGGCCAAGGGGCCCCAGCCGCGCGGCAGCGAGATGAATGCGTTTGAGCGCGTCACCTGGGATGAGGCGCTCGATGGCATCGCCGCGCGCCTCAAGGAGACCGCCGAGCGTTACGGCCCGGAATCGATCCTCCCCTACAGCTACGCGGGCACCATGGGCATTCTGGGCTACGGTTCCATGGACCGCCGCTTCTTTCACCGCCTGGGCGCAAGCCAGCTTGACCGAACCATCTGCGCTGAGGCCGGCGGGCAGGCGTGGAACCACGTCTATGGCCGCAAGCTGGGTACGCCCACTGAGGACTTCCGGCTCGCCCGGCTGATCGTCGCCTGGGGCGCAAACATTCACGGCAACAATATTCACCTGTGGCCCATGGTGGAGCAGGCGCGGCGCAATGGCGCGCGGCTTATCGTCATTGATCCATACCAGACGCGAACCGCAAAACTGGCAGACTGGCACATCGCCATCCGCCCCGGCACAGACGTCGCGCTGGCGCTGGGCATGATGCACGTGATCCTGCGCGATGGCCTGGACGATCGCCCTTATATCGACGCGATGACGCACGGATTCGCCGAGCTTGCCGAGCGGACGCGCACTTATACGCCTGACCACGTGGCCGCGTTGACGGGCATGACCGCAAGCGAGGTGGAAGCGCTGGCGCGCGAATACGCCACCACCCGGCCGGCCGTAATCCGCCTCAACTACGGCGTGCAGCGCAGTGAGAACGGCGGCACCGCCGTGCGCGCCATCGCCATGCTGCCTGCGCTCACCGGCGCGTGGAAACATCGCGGCGGCGGCGGCCAGCTTTCCACGTCGGGCGCATTCCGCTGGAATGAGGATGCGCTGCGCCGGCCTGACCTGGCGCTGCGTTCGCCGCTCGGCAGGTTGGCGCGCACCGTGAACATGTCCACGCTCGGTTACGCGCTTACTCAGCTCGGCCGCAATGGTCATGCGCATCAGGGGCCGCCGGTACACGCGCTGTTCGTTTACAACTCAAATCCCGGCGCCATTGCACCCAACCACAACGCGGTGGTGCGCGGATTCATGCGCGACGATCTGTTCACCGTGGTCCACGAGCAATTCTTCACCGATACCACCGACTACGCCGATTACGTCCTGCCCGCGACCACATTCCTTGAGCACACTGATGCGCAGGGCGCCTACGGCCACTATTTCGTGCAGTGGTCGCACCAGGCCATTGAGCCGCCCGGTGAAGCGCGCTCCAATGTGTGGCTCTTCAGCCGGCTCGCGCAGCGGATGGGCTTTGAAGAAGAGTGCTTCGGCGACACTCCGGAGGAGATGATCGGCCAGGCGCTGGGTGTGAATGGCACCGGGCACTCAACCAATCGCGGCATGGAGCACATCACGGTGGACGAGCTGAAAGCGATGGGCCACGTCCCGCTCAGCTTCCATCGCCAGCCGGAGAGCGCGCCGTTTCAGCCGTTCGTTGCGGGCGAGCTGCCCACGCCGTCAGGCAAAGTCGAGTTCTACTCGGAGACGCTCGCCGCGCTGGGTCTCGATCCGCTGCCCGCTTTTGTGCCGCCAACTGAATCGCGCTGGGGCACGGAGGCAAAGCGTTATCCGCTGGAGTTGCTGGGCCGCAAGAACGATAACTACATGAACTCGACGTTCGCTAACCACGCGGGCCATCGCAAAATGGAAGCACGCAAAGCGGGAATGCTTGAAATGCATCCCGTGGACGCGGCGGCGCGCGGCATTGCCGATGGCGACCGCGTGCGCATCTTCAATGGCCGCGGCGAGCTCCGCCTCTCGGCCCTGCTGACGGACACGCTGCCCACGGGTGTCATTGCCTGCCGGCTGGACTGGGCCAAGTTCCATCCTGACGCCGTCAATGTGAACGCGCTCACCAGCGAGCGCCTCACCGATATCGGCGCCGCGCCCACGTTTTACTCCGTGTTGGTGGAAGTGGAAAAGGATAGCGCGTAGCCGCCGGCGAAACCGCTGCGCGAGTCCCGGCCGCCGTCGCGGAGGAGGAGAGTCAAAGGAATGAACTGGACCAGTTGGCTGATCGTGCTTTCCATCTTTGTCGTGTTCCTTCTTTTACGGCGAGTGGGCCAGGTTTCCGCGCGCGCTGCCCACGAGTATTTGCAGCACGGCGCCTTGGTGATCGACGTGCGCAGCGAGCCGGAGTTTGCCGCACGGCATCTGCGCGGAGTTATCAGTATGCCCGTCGACCGCATTGAGAGCATGGCTCCGCAACGGTTGAAAGATCCCAACCAGGTTCTGCTGCTGCATTGCCAGAGCGGCATGCGCAGCGCCGTGGCGCGGAAGAAGCTTGCCGGGATGGGCTTTACGCGTGTTTTCAATCTGGGATCGTACGGCCGCGCAGCGCGCATTGTGGATCAATAAGCTCCCCCCGGCGCGCGGTGTCTCTGCGCACACCCCTCAAATCTCGTTCGCTGTTAAAATGCGCTGCATGGACACAATCCAGTACACCCTGCCGCAGGATCGCATTCCCCGTGCCTGGTACAACATCGCCGCCGACCTCCCCGCGCCGCTCGCGCCGCCGCTCCATCCCGGCACGCTGAAGCCGATTGGCCCCGACGATCTGGCGCCGCTTTTCCCCATGGCGCTCATCATGCAGGAGGTCAGCACGGAGCCCGAGATCGAGATTCCCGGCCCCGTGCGCCAGGTCTACGCGCAGTGGCGTCCGTCGCCGCTGTTCCGCGCGCGCCGCCTGGAGCAGGCGCTGGATACGCCGGCCAGGATCTACTACAAGTACGAGGGCGTGAGCCCAGCCGGCAGCCACAAGCCCAATACGGCCGTCCCCCAGGCGTACTACAACAAGATTGAAGGAACCAAGCGCCTGTCCACTGAAACCGGCGCCGGCCAGTGGGGCTCGTCGCTGGCCATGGCGTGCGCCTTCTTTGGTCTTGAGTGCAAGGTCTACATGGTGCGCGTCAGCTACGACCAGAAGCCTTACCGCCGCGCGCTCATGGAAGCCTTTGGCGCCAGCGTCACCGCCAGTCCCAGCACTGAAACGGAATCCGGCCGCGCCATCCTGGCCCAGCACCCTGACACAAAGGGCTCCCTCGGTATCGCCATCAGCGAAGCCGTGGAGGTGGCCGCCAAGGATCCGGACACCAGGTACGCCCTCGGCAGCGTGCTCAATCACGTCCTCATGCATCAGACCGTGATCGGCCTCGAAGCCATCGAGCAAATGGCGCTCGCCGGCGATGAGCCTGACGTCCTCATCGGCTGCACCGGCGGCGGCTCCAACTTTGCCGGACTTGTCTTCCCATTCCTCGGCCGCAAAATCAAGGGCACCAGCCATGCCCGCGTGGTCGCAGTGGAGCCCGCTGCATGCCCCAGCCTCACCAAGGGGCGGTTCACTTACGACTTTGGCGACACCGGCCACCTGACGCCACTGGTCAAGATGCATACGTTGGGGTCAACTTTCATTCCGCCCGGCATCCATGCCGGCGGCCTGCGCTATCACGGCATGGCGCCGCTGGTTTCGCATGTAAAGGAGCTCGGCCTCATTGAAGCAGTCAGCGTGCAGCAGCTTGACGCCTTCGCCGCCGGCGTCGAGTTCGCCCGCGCCGAAGGCATCATCCCCGCGCCCGAGGCAAACCATGCCATTGCCGCCGCCATCCGCGAAGCCCTGGAAGCCAAAGCCGAAGGCCGTTCGCGCACCATCCTCTTCGGCCTCAGCGGCCACGGCCACTTCGACATGCAGTCCTACATCGACTACCACGCAGGCAAGCTGGAAAACTACGACTACCCCGAAGAGGAGATCGCAATGGCGCTGGCCGGCCTGCCGGCGGTCGGCTGAACCAAGGCAAGAGAGCGTTTTCGTCGGTCATCGGCGTCTGCTTCCGCCCGTGTTAACGCCGGGCTTCCAAGCTCGCTTTCCCTGACCGCTGCCGGCCGGCGCACGCCCGCTGCCGCCTTCCGGTAGCAATCGGTACAACTTCCCCCATTAGCTAACACTAAATCGTTATAGTCGCGCGTATTGGAAGCGTTTAATCTGCCGATACATCTTTATGTCGAGCGAGTGATGCAAGCGCTTTTCATTGGAATTGTGATTACGGGGCTGTTCGTCTTTTTGTTTGGAGCCATCTCCCACGCCCGCCCCGATGACCGCATCCGCTGCTGGGTCGGCGGATGGGTCTCCTTGTGCGCCTACTTCGCCATTCGCCTGTGGACGCCGGGCGCCGGGATCGCACGTGCGCTTCAATTCTGGCTCCGCGCCGACCTGCTCATCCTCGGCGCCGTCTTCTTCATCGTTTCCAGCACGGTTAAGGTCCGCGGGCGCAAGTCCGCCATTCAGCTCGGCGGGGCCATCGCTCTTTCGGCATTCGCCCTCATCGGCATCTCCACGCTTGGGCCCCGTTTCTCGGCTGTCCTCATTGCCGCCATCCTGCTGCGCCAAACCACGGCCATCTATCTTGCCCTTCGCGACCGGCAACTGGTCTTTGCCCCCATGGTGATTGCCATGGCCATCGCCGTGGCAATTTGCTCCCTCGCCGGTATTCAAGCCGGACACCTCTATTGGGTCACCGACGCTCTCTGGATGGAGACCTATTTCACCGCGGCCCTCGCCTTCTGGCATTGGGGCGGCGAGCGCACACTGGCGCTCCACACTACGGTCTTCGGCCTGGTCTCATGGGCCGCCATCTTCCCCATTGGCTACGTCGTTTATCTCATGTTGCCAGGCATGTCCGTCGACGACGGAATCTGGAACCTCCCCGGTTATTGCGCCGGAGTCGGCATGATCCTGCTCCTCATTGAGGAGCAGCTTCGTCACGCGCACGCCCTCGGCCACGAATACCGCCTGCTCTTCGACGACAATCCGCACGCCATGTGGGTGCTCGATGCCGAAACCCTTTGCTTTCTCGACGTGAACCACGCGGCCGCCGAGTTGCATGGCTATACGCGCGAGGAATTCCTCCAGTTGACCCTGCCGGACATCGTCGTCCCGGAGCGAAGGAACCAGGCCATTGCCGAAGTCAGGAAGGGCGGCCACGCGGTGGGTTATACCCTGCACCGCCGCAAAGACGGCAGCATCCTTCCCATGGACGTGACGCCCTACGAGATCGACTTCCGCGGACGTCCCTGCCGCTTCGTTCTTGCCCTTGACGGCAGCCGGCGCGAAGCTCTCGAGCGCCAGTTGCAGCACCAGTTCGAGCACGACCCGCTCACCGGGCTGGCCAACCGCATGCTCTTTCAGGAGCACCTCGCCGCGGCCGTCCGCGATGTCCGCCAGGACAGCGAGAAGCTCGCCATTCTTTGCCTCGACATATGCCGCTTCAAGCGCATCAATGACGTCTATGGCCCGCGGGTGGGCGATGAATGCATCCGCCACGTGGCCTCCGTCCTCAGCTCGCGCGTGCGCGCCAGCGACTTTGTCGCCCGCATTGCCGGCGATGAGTTTGCCATGGTCCTTACCGGCATCCGCAACGCCGCCACCGTGGAGCAGCGTGCCTCTGAGCTCACTGCGCTTCTCCAAAAGCCAGTGGTGGTTCAGGGTTACCCCATCCAGCTCACTTTCAGCATTGGTCTCGCCATCTGCCCCGACGACGGCGACGATCCCCTCGCTCTATGGAGCGGCGCCGAAGGCGTCCTCCGCCGCTCCCAGCAAGCCGGCGGAGGCCAGACCGCGTGGCTCTCCCACGAATCAAAGGACGACGCCCAGGAACAGATCGCCATCGAGTCCTGCCTGCGCATGAACATGAAAGAAGCCGGATTCCACCTGGCCTATCAGCCGGTTTACGACTTCACCGGGCGCGTGCGCGGCGTGGAGGCTCTCCTGCGCCTCAATCACCCCGCTTACGGCGCCGTCAGTCCGTCCAAGGTCATCCCCATCGCCGAGGAAACCGGCCTCATCGTCCCCCTCGGCATGTGGGTCATCGAGGAGGTCTTCCGCCAGATCCGCGCCTGGATTGACGAGCACGACATGCGCGTCATTCCCGTCGCCATCAACGTCTCAGCGCTCCAGCTCATGCACGTCGATTTTGCTGACCGCCTCATGGAGCTGGTCCGCCGCTACGCCATCAACCCCAAGTGGATCCACCTCGAACTCACTGAGACCGCCGCCATGCGCAACCTGAAGGAAGTCTCGGTGCAGATGACCCGTCTGGCCGGACTGGGCTTCTCCTTCTTTATGGACGATTTCGGCACCGGACACTCCTCCTTGGGACGCCTGCACCAGTTGCCGCTCTCCGTTCTCAAAATCGACCGCTCCTTCATTGAGCAGCTCTGCGCCCCCAGCGGCAAATACACCACGCTCACCATCGTGCAGGCCATTGTCTCCATGGCCCACGCGCTGCACCAGAAAGTTGTGGCTGAAGGCGTGGAAACTGAAGCCCAGCTGGCCTGCCTCGGCGGCCTCGACTGCGACCTGGTGCAGGGCTTCCATCTATCCCATCCCCTCGCGCCTGGTGCCATCCCCGCGCTCGCCGGCCGCAAGCATCAGGCCTTCGCCGATCTCCTGCCCGCAATTTGCTCGTCGTCGCTCCTGGACGATTCTCTGGAACCCATCTCCGCCGACTGACCCGGCGCCCTCATCCCTGGAGTTGGTTGCATAAATGGTTCTTTGAAGGGCCACAGCTTCCCAGGCTGCGGAAAAAGGGATTCGCGGGAGATTCTTATTCTCCACCGGAACTTGCATTAAGAAAGAAGCATGCACCGAGATGACCACAAGCAGACGGCGAGGTTCTAGCGGACGCCATTACCCGGCTCGATGATTCTGAACTCCCCACTGCAATGCATCAGGCTCATCAGGTAGAGCATGCCGTCGTAGTACCTCTGTTCCCCGCTGGGCGTGGGCGTGTTCCACAGTGCCTCAACAAAGGCCTTTGCGATCGGCCCGTCGTTCGCCGCCTCCGATCCCACGGCAGTTGTAGCCAGCATTCCTATGGCATGGTGGTCGGAAAGAGGTTTGCCATCCAGCGTGTAGCGGTCCGCGAACTTATCGATGCCCTGCCCGTTAAGGAATTTCTGAATGCGATCGCTCAGCACCTGCTCGCGGGGGTCCTTCTTCCACCACGAGTAGTCCACGCTCCAATTGCTCACGCTGCGCCATGAGTCATAGCTGAACGGCGTGGGCTTTCCGTCGAACCCCATCGCTGCGCCGCCGTCGAAGTGCGCCTGGTCCGGCGTCAGTCCTGTCTCCGGTCCCGTCACTCTGTTGAAGAAGTCGCGGCTCACGTCCGCGGCCATCGCCCAGAACGCGCGGTCTTCCTTTGGCCCCCACCGCGACCACAGCTCGTAGAAGGCCGGAAGGTGATACGAGGGATCGGTGTTGCCGCGATCCACTTCGGGTACAAAGCGGATCATGAAATGCGCCTCGTCCACCATTGGCCCAACCGTTTGCTCCCGCGGCACGCGTGGAAATCGGAACACCGGCATCTTGCGCCCGCTCTTGGCCATCTCCTCTTCCATGCGCCGGTTGTTCGGGCTTGGCCACGGATGGTCCGGCTGTACAAACGGCGGATCGTCGGGATGAATGCGGAACGGCCCCGTGCCGGTCAGCAACGGGTGATGCCGCATGCCGCGCAAAATCTTGTCCGCCTCTGCCTGGTAGTTGTAAATGCCCTTGCCGTTTCCCCATCGGTGCGCCGCGAAATAGAGAGACATCACAAAGTATTCTTCGCCGTCCGGAGCCGCACCCGTCGAGCGCGGCGTACCGTCCGTGCCCATCGACCACGCAAAGTATCCCACCGCCGGATCCTTCGGATCGGTAATCAGCATGTAGGTGTGAGCCCAGTTCCAGATCGCGTCGAACTCGCGCTTGCGGTTGAGCTCGACGCAGATCATCATGCCGTAGCTCATGCCCTCGGTGCGCGCGTCGTTGTTGGCCCAGTCGGTAATGTAGGCCAGCGTGCCGTTCTCGTTCGCGCCGTTCTCAAAGTAAACCCGCTCCTCCTGCCCGTCGCCATGGAAAAGCTGCTGGAACGCCTTGTCGATCCTGGCCCGGCTCTCCGCCGGCGAGTGACCGGCCTCCGCAAACAGGTCCCTATACTTGTGGGTCTTGTACGCGCCATCGCCGTCGCCTGGGAAGCGCTTGATCTCGCCCAGCGGCTTGTCGGTATAAGCCGGTGGCATGTGGAAAGCCGGTGCGGATTGTGCTGCGGGAACTGCCTGCCCGCTGTTCTGTGCCGCAGCCGGTGCGCTCTGCGCCGCCACTCCGCAGGCCCCCATCGTCACTGCAACTGCAAAAAGCCACATCGCGGACCCATGGCGTTCTTTCGACACTCCCAAGGCAAGCTCCCCTTAATTCGATTTACTTTTCAGTCTCATTTAGGCTTACTCCATTTCACACGATCTCCTCCACGTTCGTCTATGCCCTTTGCCTGCTACCATGGCTCAATCGCTCACACGAGGGGATCGGATGACTCATCTGCGTGTACTCTTTGGCGGCGCGGTCTTCCTCGCCGCTTTCCTGCTCTTTCTCGTCGAGCCCATTGCGGCCAAGCAACTCCTGCCGGTGCTGGGCGGATCGGCGTCCGTGTGGATCACCTGCCTGGTTTTCTTCCAGTCCGCCCTCCTGGTCGGCTATCTTTATGCGCACTGGCTGGCGCGCCGTCCGCGCTGGATTCTCCATGTTGCGCTTCTGGTCCTCGCATCGGCCGCGGCCGTTCTCTGGGCCGCGCGTCCACTTCCCGTCACGGGCGCGGCGGGCCATCCCATGGCCACTGTGTTCCTCATTCTTTCTCTCTCCATCGGCCTGCCGTTTCTCGTCCTCGCCGCCACCAGCCCATTGATGCAGGTCTGGTGGTCGCGCGCGGAAACCACCGGCATCCCTTATCGCCTCTATGCGCTCTCCAACCTCGCTTCACTTCTCGCGCTCGCCGCATATCCCAGCGTCATTGAGCCATACTTGACCCTTCGCGCTCAGCGCGTCACCTGGTGTTGCGGATTTGCCGTGTTTGCCATCCTCACGCTGTGGCTTATGCGCAGCACGCGCGCCACGGCCGCATCCTCGCCGGCGCCCGCTGAGAACGATCAGGCCGAGCCCGCGTCATTGCGCGACAAGCTTCTCTGGGTGCTGTTGCCCATGGGCGCGGCCATGCAGCTATGCGCCATCACTGCTTACCTCACCGCAAACGTCGCCGCCATTCCCCTGCTCTGGGTCCTCCCGCTGGGCGTCTATCTGCTCACACTCATCTTCGCTTTCCAAATGCAGGCCCAGCCGCCCTGGCGCATCATCGCGCGCTTCCTGGTCGTAATGCTCGGCGGCCTTGTCTATGCCACCACCCGCACCAAGAGCGGATGGCCGCTTTGGCTCTCCCTCTCCTTCTTCCTGGCGGAACTCTTCTTCGCATGTTTCTTTTGCCACACCGCGGCTTACGCGCTGCGCCCGCGGCGAGCCTCTCAAGCCACTCTCTTCTACTTTCTTTTCGCGGGGGGTGGCGCTCTGGGATCTTTCCTGATTGGCATCGCCGCGCCTCTGCTCTTCAATATCAATCTCGACCTGCCCATCTCCCTCCTGGTCACCATGCTGCTCGTTCTCACCGTCAACTGGCGCTCCAACTGGAGTCAGCGCATGCTTTGGATTGTGGCCAGCGCGGCCCCGTTGGTAGTCGTGTTTATGGTCGGACGCGCTTATTTCCAGGACACCACCGTTTCCGTGCGCAACTTCTACGCCGCGCTCCGCGTCAAGCAGGATCACAGCTATCCCGGAACCACGGTCCGCACCCTGCTCAACGGCTCCATCCAGCATGGAACGCAGATCTTCGGCACCGATGAACTGCGCCACACCCCCACCACTTATTACGCGGTCGATTCAGGCGTAGGCTACGCCTTGCGCTTCTGCTGCATGCGCCCTGACGGCTCTCTCCGCCCGCGCAACATCGGCGTCATCGGTCTCGGCGCCGGAACCATCGCCGCTTACGGCCTGCCCGGCGACCACATCCACTACTACGAAATCAACCCCGCCGTTGAGCCCATCGCCCGCAACGTCTTCACCTACATTCGTGAATCCGGCGCGCAGGTTGACGTGATCCCTGGTGACGCCCGCACTTCGCTCGAGCACCAGCCGCCGCAAAATTTCGACGTGCTCGTGGTCGATGCATTCTCCGGCGACGCCATCCCCCTGCATCTGCTCACCACCCAGGCGCTGTCGCTCTATCGCAGCCACCTGGCGCCCGGCGGCATCATCGCCTTCCACATCTCCAATCAGCATGTGAATCTCGGGCCGCCCATCGCCCTGGTCGCTGCTTCTGCCGGCATGCAGGCAAAATTGGTTTCCAGCACCAGCGACAAGGAGCCCGGCGAGTACAGCGCCGCCTGGGTTCTCGTCACCGATAACAACGCATTCCTGACCCAGCCAGTCGTCGCCGCACACGCCAAACCCATCCGCCCCAGGCCCGGCCTGCGAGTCTGGACCGACGACTACTCCGCCCTCCTGCCCGTCCTCCGCTGGTAGTCGTCCCCCTGATCCCTGACCCCTGATCCCTGTACTTCCTGTCACAAGACGTTCACACTCCCCGTGTGATAGCCTTCGGTTCTCAACTGAAAGACGCCCGGCGGATTCATCGCACCTTCATCTTCCGGGCGCCTGCCGGAGACCCTCTGCATGGACGAGGATGACGGCAGACCGGGAGGCCTGTCCGATCAATTCGGCCCGCGCGACGCCCAACAGGACGCCCTCCCGCCATCCCTGCGTCTCGTCCCAGCCAGCCAACATGTAGCGCCGGCCTCCCGGCCGGCTGTAGCGCGGACGTCCTCGTCCGCGCCGGTCGCAGCCAGTACAAAGCCCAACGTACCGTCCCCCGCGCCCCACACTCCACGCCACAACCCGCATCAAGTCCCCGTAGCCCGCCGCCAGGAGGTCGGCTGGAGCCTGTGCTCCGGCAACCGCCAAGGCCGGCGCGCCGGCCATCCTCGCACTCCGTCCTTCCTGCTTCGCACAGCTCCGGTCCTTTACCCCTCCCCTGCTCTTCCGCTCGAAATCCTTCCGCTTCTATTCCGCCCTCATCCATATTCAAAACTTCAAGGAGAAGTCGCATGAAAACCTATCAGGGAAGTGAGATCCGCAACGTAGCTGTAGTGGGGCATGCGCACAGTGGCAAAACTACCCTCGTCGCCGCTCTGCTGCATGCCGCCAAAATGACTTCCATCCAGGGCCGCGTCCACGATGGCTCCGCCGCCACCGCATACGACGAAGAGGAAATTGCTCGCGGCACCACGATGCAGAACGCCGTCGCCTTTGCCGAGTGGCAGGGCACGAAAATCAATTTCGTAGATACCCCCGGCTTCCACATGTTCTCCCATGAAGCCCGCGCCGCGCTCCTTCCCGTTGAATCCGCCGCCATCATCATCAACGCACAAAGCGGCGTTGAGCCCGTCACTGAGCGCGTCTGGAAATACGCTGAAGAGGCCAACGTCCCCCGCGTCGTAATCGTCAACCAGATGGATCATCCCAAGGCCGGCGGCGGAAGCGGACTCTCTGCCCTCACTGACGATCTCAAGGAGCGCTGGGGCCGCGCCTGCATTCCCGTCCAGCTTCCCATCGTTGACGCCAACGGATTCCAGGGCGTAGTCGATCTCGTCACCATGCAGGCCTTCCACTACACGCCCAATGGCGACGGCCGCGGCAAAATCGTCGAGATTCCCGCCACCTTGTCCCACGGCGCCAAGGAGGCCCATGAGGCCCTCGTCGAGCTCGTAGCCGAAGGCAAGGACGAGCTCATGGAAGAGTACTTTGAGAAAGGCACCATCGCTGAAGATCACCTCGTCGCCGCGCTCCATGAAGCCATCCGCGACGACCGCATCTTTCCCATCCTCTTCTGCGCCGGCGAAACCAACGTCGCCACTGACCACCTCCTCGACTTCTTCAAGGTCTACACGCCCGCCCCGGTTGAGCGCGCGCCATTCGCGGTGCGCCTTCCCGCCACGGCCGCCGCAGCTAATGGCAACGGCGACGCCGATAGCGCCCTCGGCACCCGCGCCATCTCTGACTCCGAGCCGACCGCTGCCGTCGTCTTCAAAACCATGTCCGACCCCTTCGCCGGCCGCATCAGCTTCTTCAAGGTGGTCAGCGGCGTCATCAAGAATGACGCCACGCTTGAAAACTACACCCGCCGCGGTCAGGAGCGCTTCTCCCATCTCAGCATCATGCAGGGCCGCAAAGCCGTTGAAGTCCTTGAGCTCCACGCCGGCGACATCGGCGCCGTGGCCAAGCTCCGCGATACCCTCACCGGTGACACCCTCGGCGTCAAGGGCGGCGACATTTTCATCGAAATGCAACCCACGCCCGAGCCGGCAATGACCTACGCCATCGAGCCCAAATCGCGCGCTGACGAGGACAAGCTCGCACCCGCCATCCACAAGCTCATGGAAGAGGACCTGCTCATCCGCTTCTTCCGCGACCCGCAGACCAACGAGTTCCTCATCGGCGGCGCCGGCCAGCCGCACATTGAAACCATCGTCTCCCGCCTCAAAAAGCGCTATCACGCCGAGGTCACCCTCAAGGCGCCCAAGGTCCCTTACCGCGAAACCATCCGCGCCAAGGCCGAAGCCCCGGGCCGCCACAAGAAGCAGACCGGCGGCCACGGCCAGTTCGGTGACTGCAAGATCCGCATGGAGCCTCTCCCCCGCGGCGGCGGCTTCGAGTTCGCCAGCGAAGTCTTCGGCGGCGCCATCCCACGCAACTTCATCCCCGCCATCGAAAAGGGCATCGTCGAGTCCGCTGCCCGCGGCTATCTCGCCGGTTTCCCCGTCGTCGACTTCAAGGCCACCGTCTACGACGGCAGCTACCACGACGTCGATTCCAACGAAATGTCGTTCAAGATGGCTGGACGCCTGGCCTTCCGCAAGGCCATGGAATCCTGCAAGCCCTGCCTGCTCGAGCCCATCATGAAGGTGGAGATCGAAGCCCCCGACGAGTACGCTGGCACGCTCATGGGCGACCTCAACAGCCGCCGCGGCCGTGTCGGCGGCATGGAGTCCAAGGGCCGCACCACGGTGATCAACGCCCAGGTCCCCATGGCCGAAATGCTGAGCTATGGGAGCCTCTTGACCTCCATGACGCAAGGCAAAGGCAGTTACCGCATGGAAATGGATCACTACGACATAGTCCCGCAGTTAGTAGCCGACAAGATCCTCGCCAACGCCAAGCGCCCGGTGGACGAAGAGGAAGAATAAGCATTGGAACTTACCCGCGCGGCGGCGCTCCAATGCCGCCGCGCAAAACCTCGCGCGAGCCTCCCCGTAACCACCGCCACCTTCGCCACCTCCCTTTGCGGTACCCTTTCCTATAGCGATCTAAAGGAGCTCCCGTGCCCCCCCGCATCTGCGTCGACATGGACGAAGTCATGGCCGATACGCTCTCCGAGCACATCCGCCGCTACAACCAGGCCTTCGACGAAGCCGTCACTCCCGCCGACCTCACCGGCAAAGGCCTCTGGGAGGTCACGCCCGCCGACCGCCGCCAGCAGCTCCGCGCCTTCCTTGACGCTGAAGACTTCTTCGAGGACCTCCCGCTCATGCCCGGCGCGCAGGACGTCCTCCGCACCCTCTCTCAGCACTTTGAAATCTACATCGCCACCCAGGCCATGACCGTCCCCAACTCCCTCGGCCCCAAGTACCGCTGGCTCCAGCGCCACTTCCCCTTCATCCCTCCCACCCAGTACGTCTTCTGCGGCAACAAGTCCATCCTCCTCGCCGACTACCTCATCGACGATCTGCCCCGCAACATGGAACGTTTTCAGGGCATCGGCCTCCTCTACTCCGCACCCCACAACCTCGCCGCCACCGGCCCCTTCACCCGCGTCAATAGCTGGGAAGAAGTCGCCGCCTACTTCGCCGCGATTCCCTGATCGCCGCGGGCCCATGCGTCTCCGCCCCAAACCCCGCCAGCAAAACCGTCGCCGCCCACAGCAGCGTGTCGCCCACGTAGTTCAGCCCCTCCACAGCAAGCGGCCCATGCATTTCCGTCACGAAGATCGGAACATAGAAGAACGCCGTCAGCAGCAGCAGCACCGTCCCCGTCCCCGCCGCTGCCATGCCCACCATCCGCGGAACAAACAACCCCACCCCGCCAGCCAGCAGCGCAATCCCAACCACGTACGCCAGCAGCGTCGGCGCGGGCATCCACGACGGCGTCATATTCTCCAGCGGCACTCCCGGCACATTCCGCGGGTAGATAAAGTGCTCGATCCCGTAAAAAATCATCGTCCCCGCCACAATCCCGCGGCAAATCCGCACCGCCCCCGCACCGCGCCCCCACAAGCTCCCCGCCAGCACCATCGCGCCACTGCCAAACGCCAGTTCGCGCGCCGTCAGAATCCAGAAGAACCGGTCATGCGGCCCCTTGGGCAGATTCGGCAGGTCAAGCGTCGCCACAAAAATCCACATCAGCAGCCCCGTCCCCGCCGCCCCCCAGCGCACCTGCCGCCACACAATAAAGCTGATCGCCGCCGCCAGCCAAGCCGCGCCCACAAAGTAGGTCCAGAACAGCGGCCCCGGCAGCCACTTCGGCACAATCCCCATCAGGTCATGCGCCGCCGTAAAGTGCTCCGCGGCAAACTCCGCCAGCGCCACAGCGTAGAACACAGGCCCCAGCACCAGCACTTTGCCCGCGCCGCTGGCCGCGGCAAACCGCCCCCGCACCAGCGCCAGCCCCGCCACCAGCACGGCCAGGCCCGTGCCCATCATCCCCCAAACCTCAATCGTCATGCCCGTCTCCCGGCCATCGCGAACCCCGCTCGGCCCCCGTCGCAATCGGCCAACAGACCACCATCGCCCACCGCGCCGCTCCCGCAAAATCGAAATGTTGCAAGCCGGTTCAAGCTGGCCGCGAAAAGTCGCTCCCTACTCCTCCCCGCCCTTCCGCTCCAGCGTCACCGCGGGAATATTCTCCTCCCGCACCAGCTTGTTGAACTCCATAATCCCCGCCGTCTCCACCTTATGCAGGTGATCTAACTGGGTCTGTAACTGCCCCGATAACTCATCGAATACTTCATAAGACTGCGCCGTAGGCGCCACGTCCGTATCCTCCACAACTCCTTCCACTGAAGCCAGCTTGTTATTCAGCCTGATTGGATAATTCAGCGCATCCTCATCCGCGTGCAGCTTGGTCTGGTAAATGGCCTCCTCAATCCCGGTCAGCTCATCCGTCAGCTCCTTCGCTTTCGTCTTCACCTTCTCGTTCCCGCTGGTCAAATAAGGCTTCAGTTGCTCCTTCGCCTCTCTTATGGCCACCACGCTCTGGTTCGCTTCCGTCACGCGATCGCGAATCTTCAACGCCAACTCAAGCTGCTTCTTAAAGTCCTCCGGCGTAGTCGGCGCGCGCGGATCCTTCACCACCGTAAAGTTCTGCACCGCAGTCTTGCCGTCCACCGCCAGTTCCACCTTGTACTCGCCCGGCGTCGCCACCGGGCCCCGCAGCGACCCATCCCACATCAGCAGCCCCGGAAATCCCGTGGCATCGTTGTAGCGCAAGTCCCACACAAACTTGTTCAGTCCCTCTTTTGCCGGAGCCAGCCCGCCGCCGCGGCGCCGGAACGGATTGTCGCCTTCCTCAGGCTCCGCGCCCGTCTTCGGCTTGCTCGATAGTTCGCGCACCACCTTGCCATCCGCAGTCAGGAACCGCAGCTTCACTTCGCCCTTCGGCTTGGCTTTCAGGAAGTAGTAAATCACCGCTCCATTCGGCGGATTCTGTCCCGCCCCTGGATCGCGCCCAAAGCCTCCGCCGCCGCCGTCGTAGCGGATCGCCTTCTTCACCGGGAACAATTCCACATCTTTGCTGCGTGAGAAACCTGCCGGGTTCAGCGCCCGCACCAACGGCATATCGTCCAGCACGTAAAAGCCGCGCCCCTGCGTCGCCAGCACCATCTCGTCCTGCTGCTTCTGGAACGCAATGTCGGTCACCGGCACCGCCGGCAGATTCAACTGGAACGGCAGCCACGCATCGCCATCGTCATAAGAGATGTACAAATGCGATTCGGTCCCTGCGAACAGCAGCCCCTTCTGGTTCGGATCAGGCCTTATCGTGCGCGTAAAGTCATCATCGGGAATGCCGCTTACAATCTTCTTCCACGTCTTGCCGTAGTCCGTCGTGCGGTAAAGGAACGGGTGAAAATCGTCGGAGAGGTACATCGTCGCCGCCACGTACGCCGTGCCCGCATCAAACGGCGAAGCCGCAATGCAGTTGATGCGGATCCACTCCGGCATCTCCTTCGGCGTTACGTTCTGCCATGTCTTGCCGTCGTCCTGGGTCACGTGAACCAGCCCATCGTCTGAGCCCACCCACATCACTCCGGCCTTCACCGGCGACTCGTCCATGGTGAAAATCGTGTCGTAATACTCCACCGCCGTGTTGTCCTTGGTAATCGGCCCGCCTGACGGGCCCTGCTTCGTCTTGTCGTTCCGCGTCAGGTCCGGGCTCATCGCCGTCCAGTGCTGGCCCTCGTCGGTTGTCGCCAGCAGCACGTTCGCGCCCGCATACAGCCTGTGCTTGTCGTGCAGGCTGAACAGCAGCGGAAAGCTCCACTGGAAGCGATACTTCATTGCCTCCACGCCTGAGCCCATGGGATTGTCGGGCCACGTATTGATGTTGCGCTCTGAACCCGTGGTGTTGTCGTAGCGCGTCAGCAGGCCGTCATAGGAGCCGGCATACACAAAGTTTGAGTTCAGCGGATCGGGCGCAATCCATCCGCTCTCGCCGCCGCCCACGTCGTGCCAGTCGCTGGTGGTAATCGCGCCATTGTTGCTCCGGCTCACCGTCTCCACCGTCGAGTTGTCCTGCTGCGCGCCGTAAATGTGATACGGAAAATCGTTATCCAGCGCCACGCGATAAAACTGCCCCGTAGGCTGGTTGTCCTCGGTGCTCCAGCTCTTCCCGCCGTCAAAGCTTATCTGCGCTCCGCCGTCGCTCGACTCGATAAAGCGCTTCGCATCCTCCGGCGCAATCCACATGTCGTGGTTGTCCCCGTGCGGCGTGCGGGTGGTGGTAAACGCCTTGCCGCCGTCGGTCGACTTGAAGAACGACGTGTTCACCGCGTACACCGTGTTCTCATCCTTCGGATCGGCAAAAATCTGCGAGTAGTACCACGCCCGCTGCTTGATGGAGTTATCGCCGTTCAGCTTTGCCCACGTCTTGCCCTCGTCGTCTGAGCGGTAAATCCCGCCCTCCTGCGCCTCAATCAGCGCCCATACCCGCTGCGGATCAACCGGTGAAACCGCCAGCCCAATCCGCCCCAGCACGCCCTTCGGCAAGCCCTGGTTGTGCGTCAGCTCGCTCCACGTATCCCCGCCATCGGTCGACTTCCAGATGCCGCTCTCCTCGCCGCCGCTCTCAAATGTCCACGGCTTCCGCACCACCTGCCAAAAGCTCGCATACAGCACGCGCGGGTTCGTCGCGTCCATGGCCAGGTCCACCGCGCCGGCCTTGTCGCTCTTGTACAGCACCTTCTGCCACGTCGCGCCGCCGTCCTTGCTGCGGAACACGCCGCGCTCCGCATTTGGCCCCGCCATGTGCCCCAGCGCCGCCACGTACACCAGGTTCGGGTCATGCGGATCCACGCGGATCTGTCCAATCTGCTCCGTGTCCTCCAGGCCCACGTGCTTCCACGTCTTGCCTGCGTCCGTCGACTTGTACACCCCATCGCCATGCGAAGCGTTCCCGCGGATTGCGCTCTCGCCCAGGCCCACATAAATCACGTTATGGTCTGCATCGGCCACTGCAATTGAGCCCACTGAGCCAAAGTTGATCTGCCCATCCGTAATCGGACGCCACGTGTGCCCGCCATCGGTGGTCTTGAAAACCCCTCCGCCCGTTCCGCCAAAGTAGTAAACCAGCGGCTCGCCCGGAACGCCCGTCACCGCATCCACGCGCCCGCCGCGGAACGGCCCAATCTGCCTTAGCTCAAGCGCGGAGAAGCCTCCAGCCGGCCCCTTGTCCTTCTTCGCGCCGTTGTCGGGAGCCGCGTCCTCGTCCTGCGCGGCCGCGCTTGCCGCCACGCCAGCCAGCAGCACGGCCAGGCCCGTGGCCCGCAAAACACAACCCAACCTCTCAGCAGAAAACCATCGCAAATTGCGCACAGAAGGACTCTCCTCTCGCGTAAAACACGCTCTACTTGAAAACACGATCCAGGGGCAGCTTGGGGAAGAAGCGACTACGAAGAATACAACACAACCCGCGGCCCGCAATACCGGAATCCCCCAGCCCCGCTTGCCTCCGCACTTGCCGCTGTGTTCCCATAGCGCAGCGGCATTCTGCACCGATGACCTTACTCGACCTCTGCGCTTACCTCGGCCTCGGCGCCGCGGGGGCGGCCACCATCAACCTTCTCCTCGGGCTGCTCATCGCGCTGCGCTACAGCCCCGTCCGCCAATGGCCGCACCGCCATCTCAGTGTGTTTCAACTGCACCAGTGGACCGCCTACGTCGCAGTCTTCTTCACGCTCACCCACCCGGTTGTGCTGCTCTTTCTCCCCACTCCACACTTCGGCATCGTGGACATCCTCTGGCCCATCCACTCGCCCCTTCAGCCCAAGCTCAACCTTGCCGGCGCCGGCGCGCTCTATCTACTGCTGCTGGTCTTTGTCTCCTCGCTTCTGCGCACGCGCATCGGCCGCCCGCTCTGGAGAAGCCTCCACTACCTCGTCTTCCCCGCCGCGGTCCTGCTGCTGCTGCACAGCATCCTCACTGACCCCAATCTCAAAGACGGCCACCCCGACCTGCTGGACGGCGGCAAGATCTTCGTGGAGATCTGCGCGCTCATCAGCTTCCTGGCCGTGGCCGCTCGCGTCGCCGTCCGCGGACGAGGCTTCCGGCCTGCGCGCCTGGGTCAGCCCTCCACGCCCCGCCCGTCCGCCCGCCCAGGCGAGCTTCCCTGATTCGTGCCGGCTGCCTTCCGCCTGGCCTTCCGATCGCGAAATGAGTTCACCATTGAATCGCCTCCAGGCTGATAATCGAGAGGATTACCCGGCGGCTGCCGCCTGAGACCATTCCCTTATGACCGACTCGCGCAAAGGCCTCGTCCTCATCAACACCGGTCCCGGCAAAGGCAAGACCACCGCCGCCCTGGGCACCGCTCTGCGTGCCGTCGGCAACGGCATGCGCGTTCTCATGCTGCAGTTCCTCAAGGGCTCATGGCATTACGGCGAGCTTGATGCCGTCCAGCCTTTTGGCGCGAACTTTGTGCTCCGGCAGATGGGCCGCGGCTTTGTTAAGGTGGGCGGCGCGGAAACCGATCCAGAAGATATCCGCCTGGTCCAGGAAGCCTGGGCTGAAGCCCGCGCCGCCATCCTCTCCGGCGAGTGGGACCTGGTGATCCTTGACGAGATCAACTACGCCATCGGCTACGGCATGCTCGATGCTGCCGACGTTGCCGAGGCCCTGCGAAGCCGCCCGGAAATGGTTCATGTCATCCTTACCGGACGCAACGCCCATCCTTTATTGGTGGAGTTGGCCGACACCGTAACCGAAATGCGCGAAGTCAAGCACGCCTATCAAAAGGGCGTCCTGGCCCAGCGCGGCATCGAGTACTGACCGGCGAGGACCATCCCTCTTCCCTTGTTCCCTCGTCCCCTGCTCCTCAATCCCGTACAATGACTTCTGGCATGTCCTGGTTCAAGCGAGAAGACGGCGACTACCCTTCCCCGGGCGGGTCGGGCCCTGAGGCCAACGGCGATGGCGAGCGCACGGTGCGCACCGAGGGCTTATGGATCAAGTGCATGGGCTGTCGCCAGGCCATCTGGAAGGCCGACCTGGCCGCCAACCTGAACGTCTGCCCCAAGTGCCAGCATCACTTCAAGCTGAGCGCCCGCCAGCGCATCGAGATGCTCCTCGAACCGGGATACGAGCTGGTGGACCGCGGGATGCGCTCCACCGATCCCCTCAGGTTCACTGACCTCAAGCCTTACAAGCAGCGCCTGAGGAAGGCTCAGGAGGAGACCGGCCTCGATGACGCCATTCTGAACGCCGTGGGCTGGCTTGGGCCGCATCCGGCTGTGGTCAGCGCCATGGAGTACAGCTTCATCGGCGGGTCCATGGGCGCGGTGGTGGGCGAAACCATCGCCCGGGCCGTGGATCGCGCCCGCGAATCGCGGCATCCCCTCATTGTTATCAGCGCATCCGGCGGCGCCCGCATGATGGAAGGCATTGTCAGCCTGATGCAGATGGCCAAGATCTCCACCGCGCTGGCCCAGCTCGACGATGCGCGCGTGCCCTACATCTGCGTGCTGACTGACCCTACGACCGGCGGCGTCACCGCCAGCTTTGCCATGCTGGGCGACCTCAACATCGCCGAGCCTGGCGCCCTGATCGGCTTCGCGGGCCCCCGCGTGATCGAGCAGACCATCCGGCAGAAGCTGCCGGAAGGCTTCCAGCGGTCCGAGTTCCTGCTGGAGAAGGGCTTCCTGGATGCGGTGGTCCACCGGCGGAACCTCAAGGACTACCTGGTGCGCGCGCTGGACTTCCTCCGGGTGTAGGCCGAGGTGGTTACCACTGGGTGGGGGGGGTAGCCAGGTGTGGGAGCGGGCGGCTGTTTCAAAAAAAAACGGCTATATCCATTATATTGATCTAGATAGGCCCTATTTCTGCAGCCTTTGTGTTCGCCTTTTGATCGCTATCCAAAAAGTCGGAGAAATCAGCGGCACCGGGTCGGCGGCCGTGACGGGCCCCTTTGGTTACCATTGGGTGGGGGGGTGGGTGATTAACACGGCGTTGCCCTCCGATCCTGGTTTTGGGGGGACCACCCCCGGATTCCCGGAGCGCGACTGGGGAGGGTGTTGCCGCGGGGTTGAGTTCGTTGTATGAGCTTAATCATATCAGATAACATTAGTATGTCAAGTTATTTATTGGGGGGTGGAGAGAGAAGTAGGGGTTTAAAAGCACGAAAGGCGCCCGAAGGCGCCTTTTGTGGTGGTGGGGTAGCCGCAATGCTTAGAAGTAGATCTTGGCTGCGAGCTGGGTCAAACGGGCTGACTGGGTGCCGCTGATGTACCCGAAGGAACTGCGGGAATTGGCGAGCGTAGTGTCGCCAAAGGTGCTAGATGGGTTGGTGAACTGCGTATGGTTGAACACGTTGTCGCTCTCCATGCGCATCTGAACGTACATTCTGCGATCCGACGAGAAGTAGATGTTCTTGGCCAGGACCATGTTGGTGTTGTTGAGGCCGGGCCCGTGCGCCGGATTGCGATGGGTATTGCCGAACTCGCCGATCGGCTCGTTAGCAAAATCAGTCTTGCTGATGTACGCGCCCTTGGCGGCGTAGGCCCCGGTGAGGCGATCGCGCGGATTGCCAATGACCTTGATGGGAGCTACCTGGTTGGGCACGTCCGGGCAGGCGTAGAAGTTGGTGCCGTCCACGCACCACAACGAATCGGCCGAGCCGCCCGCATAGGAGACGTCATACGGGAAGCCGGTTGCGAAAGTCATGATGCCGCTGACCTGCCAGCCTGACAACATGAGGTTCAGGGGGTCATACCAGTTGGCGTGGCCGGGCAGGTTCGGGGTGATGTAAATGGGGCTGAAGACAAGGCGCTGGCGCACGTCGAAGGCCGAATCGCCGTAGTTCAGCGCCGTGTCAAACTGGTTGTAGCCGCGCTGGATGCCGAAGCCGGCGTTCTCAAAGCTGGAGCCGGTATCCAAGGCGTGCGCCCACGTGTAGCTGAGTTGGAAGGTGAGGCCGTGGGTGACGCCCTTCTCTACGCTGGCCTGCAAGGAATGGTAGCTGGAGGTTGCCCCCGAATCCACCTGGCCCACGTCCATGATCGCGGGATTGTTGAGGTAGGTGTGATCGGGGAAGAAGTAGCTCTGGAATGTGCGGTAGATGGTTGGGCCGCCCGAGTAGGCTGGATTGCCGCAGTAGGTGGTGTCAGCGACGCACGCCGCGTGCCCCTCAGGCGTGATCGGATTGGCGTCGGTGACCGACTGGTTATGGCGAGCCAGCGATCCAACATAGCTGGCGCGGGCCACGATATGCGACGGGAACTCGCGTTCCACGCTGAGCTGGAAGTTCTCTGCATACGGCGCTCGGAAATCCGAGCCGTAAGTGCTGACGTTGTACAAGGCGTTGAATCCGGTTGCCGCTTCTTGAGCGTTCCAGTCAATCTGGGCACCCTTGCTGGGGAAGGTGTAGGGGAATGGATTCTCGACGGTCCCGGAATTGTTGAGATCGGCAAACGGATTGGCGAACTGCGGGCTGCCTGCGAAACCCGAGCTGGAGGTCCCGAACGGAGGGGTGGCGAGGGTCTGGAGCGCAGACTCTTCCTCAGAGCGGTCATAGTAGATGCCGAAGCCGCCGCGGACGGAGAACTTGCCCGGGGCGCCGGAGAGTGCGCCGAGGTCCGGAGCCCATGCAAAGCCGACGCGCGGGCCAAACTCCGAGTATCGGGTAGTTGCCTTGCCCGCATTGTTGCAGCCCGGGTCACCGGGATATACCCAGCCGGTGGGAGCGCCGGGGAAGATTTTGGAATCTTCGCCCTTCACGATGCAGACGATCGCTTCACCGCCGTACTGGAGGTTGTGCAGCGGCGTGTCGACTGAATAGCCCAAGCCGTAGCTCAAGGTAAAGGTCGGCGTAAGCTTCCACGTATCCTGCGCGTAGACATAGTTCAGGAACGCTTCGGCGATAATTTCCGCACCGCTGTTCTGGCTGTATCCGCCCGGAACGCCCATGAGGAAGTCCAAAGAGCCGTCGCCCGAGCTGTAGGTGTTGCCTGCGCCGAAGCTGAACGCTCCGTTGTTCGAAAACGAGAACGGGTTGTGAACGTTGAACCGCCGCCCATCATAGCCGAACTTGAAGGTGTGATTGCCGACGACCTTCGAGATGGAGTCATCGAGCTGGGCCACCTGGTCGATACGGGGCTGGGGACCGTTGGTGCTGAAGCCTAGCGTGAAATTCGAAGCGTTACCGCCAACCCCGATTGATGGGACGCCCTCACCCGCCGTATTTTCCGGATGAATCGCGAAGCCAAGGGAGGCGGGATCCACCTTGCTCTGCGGCTCGACCGCGTCGTAATTGAAGCGAGTGTAGTGGCCCGAGAAGTCGTTAACCAGAGAGGAATTGAACTGGTGCACATAGTCGCCCGTGTACTGCTGGATGACCAGCGTGCTCATGTCGCCAAAGCCTGGCACGGTAGCACCGGTGAAGGGAAGCGTATCGGTGGTCAGTCTTTTGTCGCGAAGGTAGAGGAAGTAAATCTGGTTGGAGGCATTGGGTGCGACATCGACCCGTGCGATGTACTGGTTGTCGCTCTGGGTGGTGACTGGGTTGAAATTGTAGAGATATTGCTGGCCCGGGCTGGGGCCGGGCACATACTTGGCCAACATGTTGGCCGCGACGGAATTGAACGCGCCCGAGGGGAACTTGCCGCCGAGGTCATACGCGCACTGTGCCCAGGTTTCCGGTTGCTCCTGTCCGCCACCCGCGCAGCCAGGGATGGAGATGCTGGCGGGAATGGGGCTGTTGGACCACTGGCCCCAGGTATCCGATGGCCCTGGCCGGGTGGCGCCCGGATCTCCGTTGTCTTCCACTGAGAAGTCGCCGCCCCGGTTGGCCGTGGATAGAACGTCGACCTGGCCTGAACCATCGGGCGTGCGCTGTTTTGTGCCCTGGTAGGCGCCGAAGAAGAAGAGCTTGTCGTGCAGGATGGGCCCGCCCACCGTGCCGCCGTAGATGTTCTGGTGGTACGGACTGACCTTGCCATCGTACCGGTTGGTCGCCGAATCAAAGTTCTTCTGGAAGAAGCTGAGCGTGTTGAGGAACGTGTCGCGATAGAACTCGAAGGCGTCTCCGTGGAATTTATTCGATCCCGATTTGATGGTGGCTGAAACAATGCCGCCCGAGTTGCGATCGTACTCCGCGTTCAGCGGTCCATCGATCAGGTTGAACTGATCGATCGCGTCCAGGTTCGGGTTCAGCGCTACCGTATTCAACGCGATGTCGTTGGTATCGGCGCCGTTGATCAGGTATTCCGATTGCTGCGTCTGTCCGCCGGAGACCGAGTAGGCGCCGAAGCGGTCGCTGGATGCCTGCACGCCGGGAAGCGTCAGTTCCAGGCCGGTAAACGAGCGGTTGATCAGCGGCAGCTCGACGATCTGCTCGGAGCTGACCACGTTGCTTAACTCCATATCAGTGGTGTCAACTTGGGCAGTGTTCGAAGCCGACACTTCGATCACTTCAGAGGTGGACCCAACCTGCAACTGGACCGGCTGCACGAACTGCTGGTCGATGGTGACCACGATGCCCTTGGCGTTGTAGGCCTTGAACCCGGCCGCCTTTACCGAAACGGTGTAGGAGCCGACGGGAACCTGGGCGAAGAGGTAGGTCCCATTGCCCTGCGTGTTGGTGACCTGGGTGACGCCGGTGGCTTCATTGGTCAGCGTTACCTGGATGTTGGGAAGAACGGCACCCTGGGGATCAGTAACTGTGCCCGAAATGCGGGCGTTGACGTCGGCTGCATGGGCAAGCGCCAGCGCGCCCATGAGGATCAGAGCGAGAGCGGTCCCCCGCCAGAAGATCAGTTTTCTCATGCCAGCTATCCTCGAAATCGGTTGTTGGATCCGTGAGCTGCACCTTGAAATTTCTCCCGCAGCACCACTGGTTTCAGCCTGGGTAAAAGGTGTTCGCATCCCCCGGTGGCTTCCTCGGGATCTGTCCACGAAATCAATCCCGCCCACCGGAAAATCACTAGCACCGCTATCGGTCCAATTGCCGGAAAGCCTGTTTGCAAAATTGAAGAGGTAGAAAATACATCGATTAAGAAAAGGGAAGTATCTTGCTTTACAAGTGAGGAGCAATCCAGATGCCAAAGAGTGAGACGGGTTTTAAAGTTGGCCGACGGCCACGCAAAATGTGATCTAAATCACTGATAAAGATGGTTTTATATGGTCAAACTCCTTCGACGAGAGAGCCTCCTGGCAGGTCCATTGGCTGCTATCTTTCTATGGGATTCTGTATATTGATTTGCAAAACTGGACAGTTTTCTTTGCCGGCGTTCCCTCTCACGATGGAATTGTCGCAACGAGCGGTAGCTGGAGTGCGACAGCCGTTTTGATGGGGCGAATATATGACAAAATGAATCCCTTTTCGCCTACGTATTGCGACCGAATCCGGCCGTCACGGAGCGTGGTTGGTGACTCGTATCACAACCTCGCCCTCATCAAATCCGATCTCCGATCAGGGCTCCATCTGGACGAGAAATTGCTTCTATCTTTGTAGCTTTCCCTTTGAAATGCGCAGGTGTATGCAATTCCCGGCTACCGGGATTTCCGGTGGCGGCTTATCGAAAAGGAGCGGGGCAATGAGACTGACGAAGAAGTGGCTAGTAAATAAGTACGTTCTCGGCTTCATACTGGGGCTGTTCGGGCTGGCGGCTGTATTGACCCCGCGTGGTGCGCTGGCACAGGGCATTACAACCGGAGGGCTGACAGGATCCGTCATCGACCAAACCGGCGCGGTGGTGACGAGTGCTTCGATCGTGATGGTGAATGACGCCACCGGCGCACGTTCCGAGCAACGATCCCGGCCCGATGGCGGGTTTTCATTGCTGAACCTGCCCATAGGCCGGTATACCATCACGTTTTCCGCGCAGGGATTTGCCGATCAGATGCTGAAAAGCGTTGAGGTCCAGGTGTCCGTTCGCAGCATTGGACAGGTGACATTGCGGCCGTCGGCGACGGTGACCACGGTGGAAGTGACGGCTGCCAATCCACTGGTGGATATCTCAGAGGCGCAGGTCTCAGACACGTTTACCCCGGAGTCGGTTTCCAACCTGCCTTTGAATAACGGATTCGACGCCATTACGCTTCTGGAACCGGGCGTGGTGCAGACGCATGACAACAACTTTTCAAACAACAATGGCGCGTCCTTCTCAGTAAACGGAATGCGCGGGCGCTCGAACAACTTCGAGATTGACGGGCAGTCAAACAATGACAACTCGGTGGCCGGGCCGCAGGTTTTCTTTGGAAACCAGGATGCGATCGCGGGGCTGCAGGTTATCACCAACGACTTCAGCGCGCAGTATGGACGCAACATGGGCGGGGTGGTGAACTACCTGACCAAGTCCGGCACCAACCAGGTGCATGGCACGCTGTTTGAGTTTTACGAGGGCAACTGGGGCGAGGCATTTGTGCAGGGGCAGAAGAACCCGCTGGAAGGCTACTGCGCGCCGGGCGAGTCATCGACAGACGGCTGCCTGGAACCGACGCTGGCACGGTTTGTGGATAACCGGGTGGGCGGAACGGTTGGCTTTCCCATTATCAAGAACAAGCTTTGGGGTTTCAGCAGCGTGTTCTTCGATCGCAATCACCAGGGCGTTGGCACGTACACCAGCGGCAACCAGACTTTGTTCCCGACGCCTACGTCGCTTGGAGCTCTGACAGCCGCCGCCGCGGGCAACGGTTCGGTGGCTTCGCTGGTGAACAGCGGCCCGTATTCGATCAAGACGGGCGGTCCGCACCCGGGCGCAGTGGTGCACACAACGAGCTTTTCAGTGAACGGAATCGCCTGCGACAAACCTGGCCACGTCTGCGTGCCGGTGGATCTTGCTCCCGTCATCCGGCAGGTGACCGGCCAGTATAACGACCAGGAACTGATGGGCCGGGTTGATTGGCAGCCCACCACCAGAGATCACGTCTTCGTCCGCTATCTTTACCAGGACAGCCCGAATACCGGCGCTTATGCGGATGGCACATCGGCAGACCTGGCAGGCGGACATTGGTTTGACGTTCCTGCAACGACCCATTCGATTGGCGGCGACCTTACCCACACATTCTCTCCGAGCTGGGTGGACCAGGTCCGCTACAGCTTCCAGGAATCCAAAGTCCTGTTTCAGGGCGGCGCGCAGCCCGCTTGCACGGTCAACACGCCGGCCAGCTGCAACTCCTCCATTGGACTGGGATCGGGATACCTGGGCTACGGCTACAGCAGCACCTATCCGCAAGGCCGCACGGTAAAGAACACCCAGGTGCAGGATAATGCGACCTGGACGTTCGGGCGTCATACCGCCTTCTTCGGGGGCGAATGGAGCTACCAGAATTCTCCAAACCCGTTCCTGCCCAATTACAACGGAACTTTCAGCGCCAGCAGCCTGCAGGGATTTCTGAATGGAACAGGCTCGCTGAACCTGGCGGACGGCAATTACATACTGCACTTCACCGAGCCAGACGCCGCCTTGTATTTCCAGGACGACTGGAAGGTGAAGAACGATTTGACCCTGAACCTGGGCGTTCGCTGGGAGTACTTTGGCCAGGCGATCAATCTGCTGCACGATGAGACAGCCAAGCGGGAAGCGGATCCCACAACGGCGTTCTGGGACACCTCACTGCCGCTTTCGGAGCGCACATTTGCCGGCGTTCCAAATAATTACAAGAACTTCCAGCCGCGCATCGGATTTGCGTACAGCCCGAGTGTGGTCAAGCGGTTCGCCATCCGCGGCGGCTTCGCGATCAACTTCGATCCGCAGTTTTACAACATGTTCCTTAACTCCGGCACGGCAGCGCCGGTTGTCAATCTGGGAACGATCACTTGCACGACGGCCACAAACTGCATTCCCGCGACGGGAACCACGGGCGCCGAGATCCGCGCACAGGACCTGCCTCTGATTCCGCGGGGGGTAAACCCGAACTCGCGCAACCAGACCACCGTCGCTTCGAATTTCCACAATCCGTATGCGGAGAGCTACTCGCTGGGAATCGAATGGGGACCCACGAACGATGTGGCGTTCGAGGTTCGTTATTCCGGCAACCACGCTGTCGGCCTCTTCCAGAGCCTCAACGCCAACCCGTTGATGTTGGGAGTCGCCCAGGCCTATCCCGGTGTGATCTCACCGTCACAGTTCTGCACTACAGCGGGCGCAATCGGATACGGCCGGCTCGACTGCAACCGGAAGCGCGTACGCGAGCGCGCGAACACGGCGTTCTCGAAGTACAACGGGCTTGATGTGAACGTCCACACCCGCAATTACCACAATTTGAACGCCACCTTCGGCTACACTTTCAGCCGCACCATCGACAACGCGTCTGAAGTGTACGGAACCTTTGCCGGGGGCAGCACTGTGGCCTTTGCGCAGAACCCGTTCGACACGGATCGGGCAGAGCGCGGTATCAGCGGCGATTCCATTCCTCACGTAGCCTCCGCGTCGTTCGACTACGACCTTCCGATCTTCAAGAATCAGAAGGGTCTGATCGGCAAGGTACTGGGCGGATACAAGGTGAACGGAATCTGGACATTCGACGTGGGACAGCCCGTGACACCGTACCAGTTTGGCTACGGGTACTACGGTTACGTCGGCATGGCGGACTACTGCGATGCGGACTTTGGCGCGGCATTCAACTCCGGCGTCAGCACCTGCCGTCCGATTCTCTCCAGCAAGAAGGCGCCGGCGAATACAAGCGGCATCTATATCAATCCGGATTCAGCCTCGGCCCTTGGGATCGACTCCGGCTATTACACGGTCGGATCCATCATCGACTACCAGAACGGCGACACCGATGCCAGCGGCAATTACATCATGCCGGTGGCAACCTCGCCCGACCAGGTGAGATGGCTTTATAACAACACCGACCTGGCCGATCTCAAAGGCAATCCCTTCCCGGGTTCCGGCCGCGGTCTCATGCGGTCCAACCGCTGGAACAGCATGAACGCAAGCATCTTCAAGAGCACCCAGATCAAGGAGCATTTCACTCTCCAGTTGCAGTTCCTGGCCACCAATGTTCTGAATCACAAGCTGCTGGGAACGCCCGACGCCGAGATCGATGACACGCTGTACGGATCGGAAACGTTCTGGAACAACAACTACAACTACGGCACGAACTCTCGCCAGGTCCAACTCGGCGCGAGATTCATCTTCTGACTCTTGCCGATTTCATGGAGAGGGCGGCCTTCGCGGCCGCCCTTTCTTTTGGTCGCCGGACGCATCCCGCTCCCCTGTTCGACTTCGATGTTCTAGACCAACCCAAACAATGGGCCGTTTGCGGTATATCTAGGCTGATGCCTCCCACGCTTCGCATCTTCACCGCAGCCTCATTCGTTCTCGCACTCTCATGCGCCGCGCAGCCCGCGCGCGCCCGCGCCCCCTGGGCCATCGCCATCCACGGCGGCGGCGGCGAGGAAGAGTGGCTGCACATGGACGCCGCCACCGCCGCTGCTTATCACGCATCGCTAGCCCGCGCGCTGGCTGCAGGCACAGCCGTCCTTGAGAAGCACGGCACCGCCCTCGACGCGGTCCAGGCCGCTGTCGAAGTGCTCGAAGACGATCCACTCTTCAACGCAGGACGCGGCGCAGCCTTTGCCGCTGATGGCAGCACTGAGATGGACGCCTCCATCATGAACGGAGTCGATCTCGCAGGCGGCGGTGTGGCCAGCGTTCACTCCACGCGCCACCCCATCGCACTGGCGCGCGCCGTTATGCAGCACACGCCCTACGTGCTGATGGTGGGCACAGGCGCGGACGCATTTTCTCGCGCGCAGAATCTGGAGCAGGAGCCGCCCAGCTTTTTCTTCACCGAGATGCGCTGGCGCGAATTCGAAGGCGTGATGCGCGCAAGCGGGCGGCCCATCCCGCCGCGGCCGGCCGGCGCACCGCCCGAACCAACAAGCTCCGTGCCATCCGGCGTCGCCATCCTCACGTCGCACAATTCATTCTTTCATCGCTACGGCACCGTGGGCGCGGTGGCGCGTGACAGCGAGGGCCATCTGGCCGCGGCCACTTCCACCGGCGGCATGCAGGGCAAGCTCCCTGGCCGCGTGGGCGACTCGCCTATTCTCGGCGCGGGCACCTACGCCGACGACCGCGGCTGCGCCGTCTCCGGCACCGGCGTCGGCGAATACTACATCCGCCTCTCGCTGGCGCACTCCATCGGCGCGCTTTGCCGCGCGGGCCGCACGCCGAAGCAGGCCGCCGACCAGCTCATCCACCACGACCTGCCCAAGCTGAAAGGCGGTGAAGGCGGCGTCATTGTCATGGGCGCCGCGGGCGCGCCCATCTGGAGCAACAACACCCTGGGCATGTTTCACGCGCGCCAGTCTGAAGACGGCAAGCCGGAGATCTGGGTGAAATGAGCGCGGACCGGCAAGCATCCATCTCCACAACCAGGCTCACCGCGAAGCGGCGCGCGCCAGTCACCATAGAGATATGCGTTGACTCGGTGGAATCCGCCGTGGCCGCGCAGGCGGGCGGCGCCGACCGCATTGAGCTGTGCTCTTCCATTCGCGAAGGCGGCATCACGCCCAGCGCCGGCCTCATCCATCGCACTCGCGCTGCCGTTTCCATTCCAATGTTCGTGCTGATCCGTCCGCGCGCGGGCGATTTCCGCTACTCGCCTGCGGAGTTTGAAGTCATGCGCGAAGACATTGTGTGCGCCCGCGAACTCGGCGCCAATGGTGTCGTTCTCGGCATCCTCACCCCAAATGCGCGCGTCGATATCGAGCGCACCGCGGAACTGGTCCACGCCGCGCGCCCCATGCGCGTCACCTTTCATCGCGCCTTCGATGTCGCCGCCAATCTTGAGCGCGCGCTCGACGACGTCATAGCCACCGGCGCCGATCGCCTGCTCACCTCCGGCGGCAAAGCCTCAGGACTGGATGGCGCCGAGGCCATCGCTCGCCTGGTGGAGCGCGCCAACGGCCGCATCGCCATCCTCGGATCGGGCGGCATCCGCCCCGGCAATGTGCGCCGCTTCCTCCGCGCCACCGGCGTCGCCGAGGTCCACAGCTCCCTGCGCGCAAAGGCCGCAACCTCTTCGCGGTCCCGCGCGGCCGAACGGCTTCTTGGTCTGGCATCGCATGAACCGGCCGCTATTGTCATTCGCGAAGAAGACGTGCGCAAGTTCCGCGCAGCCGCTGACGCGCGCTGATTCAGCCCTGCGCGCCCCGCTTCGCCCGCCACAGCGCGCCTTGAATCGGGTCCACCGATTCGGCCACAAACCCGATTTCCGGATACCGCGCCCGCAGCGCCGCTCGCAGCGCTTCCCGCTCTTGCCGCACATTTTTCAGGATGCTCCCCGCAACAGCCACCTGGGGAATCCGGAACGCCGCTCCCTCGTTCTCCCGCATGCGTTCGATGAGCAGGCCGGCCAGGTACGCCAGGTCGCGCCCGCCCTGCTGCAGGATCTCCGCTGCGATCTCATCGCCCGCATCCGCCGCGGCAGCAACCTCTTTCGCGAATTGTGCCGCATAACGCTGCGGCGGCTGCGCATTGGCAAACTCAATCAGCGCGTCCTCGCCGGCCAGGTTCCACAGCCTCCGCGCGCGCTCCAGCAAATCCGTGGGCCGGCCTTCGTCGCGCGCCAGAAATCCGCGCCGCAAACCCTCCAACCCAATCCAATGCCCAGCGCCCTGGTCGGCCAGCATCGGCCCCCATCCGCCAGCGCGCATCATCGTGCCAAGGGCGTCGCGCGCGGCCACATTCGATCCCGTCCCCGCCAGCACCAGCACACCGCGGCCATTTCCGCCGCCGTAACTGAACGCCGCATCCAGTGCAATTTCCTCATCGCCCAAAATCAAAAGCTCACCGCCGACGCGCGCCGCAAAATTCTGGCGCAGCCAATCGGTAACCAGCGGTACTGTTTCGCCTGATGTCCCGATGCAGGTGCGCTTCACCTCTGCGGGGCTCACGCCGGTGCGCTGGTTCAGGTAATTGAGCGCCTGCTCCAGGTTGGCGCGCGCCTGGACTTCGTCGGCATTGGTGCGCTTGATGGTGCCGCTGCGCACGCGTTGGAGTTCGTGGTCTTCGTCGGCGAGCAGGAACTCCGCCTTCGTTCCCCCCGCATCCACCGCCAGGAAATACGCCATGATTCTTCACTCATCTCCGCATTGACTCGCTGCGTCTCACTCCCGCGGATGTACGTAGTAGATCAACCCCAGGTAATCGTCCGTCAGCAGAAACTGATCCGTCCCCACCCGCAGCAGTCCGCATGGCCTGCCGTGCACCACTGCGCGCCCATTCTCGCGCGTCATGAATCCCGTGATAAAGTCGCGCGGCTTGCGATCCGCATCCGTGAATCGCGCCACGCGATATCCCGTTCCGATGTGCGGATGGCTTGCACCGTGCAGCGCCACCAGAATGCTCGCCCCGAGGAGCGGATCCGCCTGAGGGAACCACTCCAATCCCAGCGGCGAGCTGTGCGCGAGGAACCACGCGTACGGTGCGGGCACTGTCTCGCAACTCT
>Ga0265339_10000154_pt1 | contig 56572 bp, 36 predicted proteins | sample 4CB219metaG_FD_202085 | JGI IMG/M metagenome (GOLD analysis project Ga0265339, IMG submission 202085) | Rhizosphere microbial communities from Carex aquatilis grown in University of Washington, Seatle, WA, United States - 4-CB2-19 metaG | ecosystem: Host-associated > Plants > Roots >... | reverse complement strand
CGGTTGGAATTACGCCGTTGTGGGACTCGAAATTCGGCAACAATGACGGATATAGCCCTTCGGGACCGGATTATCAATTCGTATTCCCGCATGTGGCCTCGTTCGATTGGACGGAATATTCGGTTAACGTTCAAGTTCCTGCGGGTATGACAGCGCTGGAGACACGATTGCATGTTTATGCGACATTTGTCGGGACCGTTTATTTTGACGACTTAACAGTCACAAAGATCGATGTTCCAAAACTCAGCGACATCGGCGGGTTTGAAGGGACGCTTCCATCGTTTTGGAATATTGGGAATCAACCGACGAACTCGACAGTAACGTGGGCGACGGATCAATCCCGATCGATGGGACATTCGCTGAAGATCACAAAGACAGCGACGAGCGATACGGCAGCATGGGTATCGGACAACATGTGCGATATCTGGTCGCCGACGATACCGGCAGGCGTGGACATTCTGCTTGGTGCATACGTGAAGACCTCGGGAGTGAACGTGAGCCCGTCAACGGATGACCAGAGATGGTATGTCGCCTATACGTTCTATGATAGTGCGGGGGCATTGATCGGTCAGGTAAAACTGCCGATAGACCAGAGCACAGCGGCAAGCAGCGGCTGGGTTGCCGACACGAACGGATTGGGAACGGCGAGTCTGCCGACGGTTGCGTGGAAGTTGATCGTATCGTTTGTGGGAGGGAAGAACGCGACAGGGACGGTATGGGCAGATGATTTCCTGTTTACGGGACGAACGACCTGGGGCGGACAGGACTGGAATACAGCGGTAGGAGTACCGACGGGTTGGTATTACTGGTTACCGCCAATCGGAGGAAATGATGGAGCGTTGTCGAATGGGTTTGAGAACACGGTGGTGACGAGTGAAGCGGCACATTCGGGGACGCACTCGTTGAAGTTCAACATGCCGGCCAGCCATACAGCTCATGATGCTTTTGTTGGAACGAAAAGAATTCCGCTTGGTAATCTCGATGCGGGTACAATTCGTGCCGGCGACAGCGTGCGTATAAGCGTATGGATCAAAGCAAGCAACCTCGTTCCTGATTCAGCGGCATTACACCCGAGTTCATGGGCGGTTGGAATTACGCCGTTGTGGGACTCGAAATTCGGCAACAATGACGGATATAGCCCTTCGGGACCGGATTATCAATTCGTATTCCCGCATGTGGCCTCGTTCGATTGGACGAAGTATACGCAGGATGTCTTAGTCCCGACTGGCGTTATCGCATTGGAGACACGGTTGCATGTTTATGCGACATTTGTCGGCACGGTGTACTTCGACGACTTGAATATCGAGAAGATTACCACGACAACGGGCATCAAGAGTGTGAGCAATAGCGCTCCTCACGCTTTTGAACTTTCGAACAACTATCCGAATCCGTTCAATCCTTCGACGAAGATCAACTTCGGTATCCCGAAGGATGGAATGGTGTCGCTGATCGTCTATAACGTTCTCGGTCAGAAAGTCCGGACATTGGCGGATGCGCCGATGGCTGCGGGACAATACTCTCTTACATGGGACGGACGCAACGATGCGGGTTCGGTTCTGAGCAGCGGTATGTACTTCTACCGACTCCAGGCCGGTGGAACAGCAATTGTGAAAAAAATGCTCCTTCTGAAGTAAGGCTCCACAGGGCGGGGTATTTGAGAAAATGCCCCGCTCTCTATTTTTCCTATGTTGAAAAAATTAAGCAGAACCTGATTCCAACGGAGATCAATGAAATCAATCATTGCTACCGCTTTCCTTCTGATCCTCTACATCGCTCCAACCTACGGTGGTACTACCGGTAAAATTTCCGGAAAGGTGGTCGACGCTCAAACAAAGGAACTCCCGATTGGTGTCAACATTGTTATCGCGGGAACGACGCTTGGCGCATCGTCGGATCTGAACGGGGAATATTTTATTATCAACATTCCCCCGGGGACGTACCAGTTACGGGCATCGGCCATTGGGTACGCACCGCAAACCGTCACCAATATTACCGTCTCCGCCGATCGCACAACGCAAATCAACTTTGCGCTCGTGCCGCAGGGAGTTGAGCTGGCGGGAGTGGATGTCATCGCTGTGCGTCCCCTCGTGCAAAAAGATTTGACCTCAACAACCGCAACCGTCACGAGTGATGAAATTTCAGCGCTTCCATTGGAAACCGTTTCCGATGCCGTCAACCTTCAGGCCGGCGTGGTGGACGGACATTTCCGCGGCGGCCGCAGTAATGAAGTAAAATACTTGATCGACGGGATGTCTGTTAACGATGCTTTTTCAGGAAATTTTGAACTCGAAGCTGATATCAACACCGTGCAGGAAGTTCAGGTGCTGAGCGGTACATTCAATGCGGAGTATGGGGATGTGCTCTCGGGTGTCGTGAACGAGGTGACAAAAACTGCACACGATAACTACGCGGGTAATTTCTCGGCGTACACGGGCGATTATCTTTCCACGCGCACCGGCCTCTTTCCGAACATCGATCATATCTCTCCATCCGACCTCCGGAATTATGAAGGCTTGCTCAGCGGTCCAGTGCCGGGGACAGGAAAGTTCATGAAGTTTGTCATGTCCGGCCGTTACTACTACAACGACGGTTATTTGTACGGCAAAAGAGTATTCAATCCATCCGATTCTTCCAACTTCTCCGCCACGAATCCCGCACAATGGTATATCGGCGCAACCGGCGACGGGAAGTACGTCCCGATGAATTATCAGAAACGTTTGAACTTGCAGGGGAAGCTCTCGTTTGACGTCGGCAGTTCGAAAGCGCTGACCGTTCAGGGAATTTATAACGATAACCAGTACAATGATTACGACCACCAGTTTGAACTCGACCCCGACGGCAATTACACGCAGTTTCAAAAAAGTCTCCTTCTCATAACGAACTACAATATTGTGTTCGGCAATTCCTCCTTCATGGACCTCAACGCATCGGGGTTCGATTCTGAGTACAAAGAATATGTGTATCAGAATCCGCTCGACCCGCGGTACGTAAACCCGGTCCGGATGCAGGATGCCGGAGCCAACGCGTTCCTCACGGGCGGCACGCAGAATTGGCAATTCTACCATCACACGAACACGTATACGGGTAAAATCGATTTGACTTCTCAGCTGACGAACGTTCATCAGATGAAAGCGGGTATTGAAGGGGTTTTGCATTTCCTGAATTACAGAGATTACCAAGTGCACGTCGACGCTTCGAACGGATTTGTGCCGGCTCTGCCGACCCCCGGTTCTTTTGATTTCAACACGTACGACAATATGCCGTACCAATTGGCGGCGTACATTCAGGATAAGATAGAATTATCGTATCTTGTTGTGAACGTCGGCCTGCGGTTTGATTATTTCGAGCCCGATGGAGTCGGCTTAAAAAACCCTAATACTATTGCGGAACTAGACAAGCTTCAGTCGCCGTTTCCCGATTCACTAGTCACAAAGGCATCGCCAAAATCTCAGATCAGTCCGCGGATAGGCATTTCGTATCCGATCACCGATCAGGGAGCCGTTCATCTTTCGTACGGCCATGTTTTCCAGATGCCTGCATTTGAATATCTCTACAAGAACCCAAATTTCCGCGTCCCCTTAACGGGGAATTACCCCGACTTCATCGGAAACGTTATCGGCAACGCTAACCTGCAGCCGCAGCGAAAAACAATGTACGAGATCGGTTTGCAGCAGGAACTCGCTCCCAACCTCGGCATTACCGTTACGGGATATTACAACGACATTCGAAACTATCTCGGACTCCAGCTTTTTCGCAAAAGCAACTTTGTGAAGTTTGGAGAATACGTAAACTTCGATTACGCTGCGGTGCAGGGTTTTACGATCTCACTCGACAGGCGTTTGACGAACGGTTTCGGTGCCAACCTCGACTATACATACCAGGTTGCCAAGGGAAATACTTCTGACCCTGAGGATGACTATAACAAAGCGACGGCAAACCCGCCGATTGCGTTCAATCAAGAGCTTGTGCCGTTGAATTGGGATCGCCGCCATTCCCTCAACCTCACGGTCACTGCGGGCGACCCGAAGAACCTCCTCGCGAGTTTCATCATGCGGCTCGGTTCAGGACTCCCGTACACCCCGGCGTTGCAAAACCAGCGGACCGGCCTGGAGAACAGCGGCAATATGCCGATGTTTTTCAACACGGACATGTATATCACGCAATATTTTGACCTGTTCAGCCTTCCGCTGTCTGTTTTTTTGAAAATCTACAACGTCTTCGATACCGCCAACGAACTCAACGTATACACCGACACGGGGCGGGCAGGCTATACGCTGGCGTTGACGCTTGCGGAGCGGGCAGCGGCGCCGGTGCGCGGCGACAATACGCTGCAGCAGTTCTACTCACGACCCGATTTCTATTCCGCACCGCGGCAAGTTGAAATCGGCATGTCCTTAATATTCTAACTTTATGAACCTCTCTCATTATACTATAGGCCGGGAAAGAAATTTTTTGATGAAACCGTTTTTCATGCCCCTCTTATTCTGCGCGCTGAGCTTCCAGGCAAACGCTCAGCCGCTTGTGGACAAGAACAAGGGGGACCACAATGAGAATAAAATGGGGCTAATGGACGGAAACCTCGTGGCGACCGTCTACTATAATATGGGCGAGATAGCGGATTGGAAGAACGAGGCAAACCTGAGCGGCGTATGGCCTAAAGGGACAAATCACACGTATATAGACGGCGTGGCAGTAATTGTTCAGGCCGAGGCTAAGGACCCACGCGGAAACATCATCCACCCTCTTGAGACAAATTACTACGAGTACACTCGCTACGACGTGTCAACTGCCGTTACCTACGGGTGGTGGTCGCTTCCCGGTTATGCAAATCGGTTTCAATCGAGCCCCGCGCGAAGCGACGACCCGACGACATGGCCTCCCCATTGGCCCGACCGTCCAAATACTTGGGATGGGAGATGGAATGGCTTCTTCGGAAACGGAGTGCTCAATGCCGACCTTGAAACCTTTTTCGTGATGGACGATAATGAGGATCGGCAATACATTCTCACAAATCATTTCTATCCCGATGCGGACGATTCGACGCGAGGCGGATTGGGAATGCAGGTGCGCGCACGCGGATTTCAATGGTCGCAAGTACTCGCAGAAGATGTTATCTTCTGGCTTTATGATATTACAAACATGGGGACGACCGATTACAAAAAAACTCTCTTTGCCCAGTACGTCGATTGGGGAATTGGCGGCCACGACAATTCGGCTAACAACTGGGGAGATTACAATTTGGATCTGAATCTCTCATATGCTGGGTCCACTGTTTCCACTGGGAGTCCGGGCAACTGGAGTCCCGTCGGTGTCGCCGGTTATGCTTTTCTCGAAAGCCCCGGAATTTCAAATGATCAAATCGATAATGACAGGGATGGCCTCACCGATGAACAGCGAGATAACAAAGCGAATGTCTTCATTACCGATGTTAACAAGGACCCCTTCATCGTTAATGTCCAGCAAGACACAGTTACCTTCCATAAGTTCTACGGTTATTCATGGCGGCCGCATTGGGACGCAGATGAAAATGCAAACTGGGTCTCTTTTACCGACGTGAACCATAATGGAAAATGGGACCCGGGCGAACCGTTGAACGATGACGTTGGCTCAGACGGGTTAGGACCGCTGGATCCTGGTTATCCTGGCCCCGATCCCGACGGAACGGAAGGTAACGGCAAGCCGGACCAGGGCGAACCGCATTTCGGCATCCTTGATAAAGACGAATCGGATCAAATCGGATTGACCGGCTTCATTATCTCAAATGTTCATACATACGACCTGAACAACGACGAGCGGAATTGGACAGCATTTACTTCCGCACTTCAGCCGCATGATACGTCACTCAGCCCGCCTAATCTCGGGAATGATTTCTCCAGCTATCCCTTCCCTCTCAAGGGGAGGATCAGCTATGGCGGCGCGACGGGGCAAACAGAACGCTTCTCGATGGCGCTGATCTTTGGTTTGACTGCCGACGACCTTTTCCTGAGAAAGAAGACCGTGCAGTCAATCTATAATGCAAACTATCAATTTGCAAAACCGCCGGATAAGCCCACAATTAAAGCGATCGCAGGAGACCACAAGGTAACGTTGTATTGGGATAACAGGTCTGAGTTGACATTTGATGCTTTCTACCAGAGATACAGTTTCGAAGGATACCGCATCTACCGGAGCACCGAACCGAACTTCATCGAAGACAAGACAGTCACGGATGCGAATGGACAGCCGACATATCGTATTCCCATTGCGGAGTTCGATCTTGCCGATAGTATCAAAGGTCTGGCTCCGATCGGCGTCAACGGTGCATACTTCAATCTCGGTAACGATACTGGTCTGCGGCACTCATTTGTCGATTCGACAATTCAAAACGGACAGACGTACTATTACGCAGTGACGGCATACGACGCGGGTTTTACTACGACAACCATCACGGGTCAACTTGTCGGTATCCCTCCCTCGGAAACGACGGCCATCATAAACGTGGATGTTAACGGCGTCGTAAAAACGGACATCAATACGGCGGTCGTGACGCCGCACGCACCGTCTGCTGGCTATGTTGCGCCGGACGTTAAGATCAACGTTGCCACCGGTCCGGCGACGGGATCGCTCGCAGTAAATATTCTCGACCCTGACTCGCTTCGGAATAATCACACCTTCAGGGTTGATTTCAACGATTCTACTGCTTTTCATAATAATCCCAAGCCGTGGTTTCAGCTTATTGACAAGACCACGGCCGATACAGTGATTAAGTTGACTCAAATGTTGACCAATCAGCAGTCGTCGCCGATGATCCGGGGCTTTGCGTTAACCCTAACTAACGATCCTGCCGTCGTGATCGACGTCCCAAATACCAAGTGGGAAAAAGGGACGAGCAACTATCGCGTGAATGTAGGATTCGATCCGCGTTTCGCCGGGGCATATCAAGCCAGCCGGATCGACTATCCCGCCGATTTTGAAATTACGTTCACTGAGAAAGGGAAAGGAGATTCTTCATTCCAGTATTCCAGTTTTCCCGTTCATCCGCCTCAGCCGCAGCCATCCAATATCATCATAAAGAACGTGACAGAGAATATCGACCATGTGCAGTTCATGTTCCGGGATCACAATAACAATCAGATGTTCGACGACGACTCGGACGCAATTTTTATTGTGTGCGGCGACTCTGCCGGCAAGCGTGCCATCGATTATCCCAGTGCGCGGAAATCGTGGTCCATGACTTTGATCGTGGATACCTCTATTGCTCCTTCACTCCAGCGTCCGCCGCAGCCGGGAGACGTGTACCGGATATCTACGAAGAAACCATTCCGGACTGGTGAGTACTTCGAGTTCACGACAACGTCGCCGGCCCTTAGTGTTCAGCAAGCCAAATATGACATCAAAAAAGTAGCCGTTGTTCCTAACCCGTATGTCGGTGCAGACTCGTGGGAGCCGACGACGACATCGGTCGGTCGGGGATCAAGGCTCATCTATTTTATCCATCTGCCAAGCAAGTGCACAATCCACATTTACACAATGAGCGCGCAGCTCGTTCAGACGTTGTATCATAACAGTAATATTGATAACGGCCAGGAGCCCTGGAATCTTGTCTCGCGCGACGGGATGAACATTGCCTACGGCGTGTACGTCTTCCATATTGACGCGCCTGGCATCGGATCGTTCATCGGCAAATTTGCTATTATGAAATAATGAAGCCGGAGCTTATATTGATGAAGAAATGCTTGCGGATCATAATTGTCATTGCGATGGTCCCGATTGCGATATATGCGCAGGGGGCTAATAACGTTTCGAAGACGGGAACCACCGCGGCGTCGTTCCTGGAAATATCAGTCGGTGCGCCAGCGATCGGTATGGGAGGAGCGTTCGTGAGCCTCGCGAACGATCCGACTGCTTTGTACTGGAATCCCGCCGGCATTGCCAATATCACAAGCACCGATGCGATACTTGCCCATACTGATTGGATTGCCGCTACAAAATTCGATTTCGCCGGTCTCGCGCTGCCTCTCGGCAGTTTTGGAACGCTGGGTTTCAGCCTCACGTCTCTTACGATGGCCGACATGGCGGTGAGAACGGTGGAAATGCCGGAAGGAACGGGCGAATATTTTAGCGCCAGCGATCTGGCGGCAGGCCTTTCCTATGCGCGTCCGCTGACCGATCGCTTTTCGATCGGATTCACGGCAAAATTTATTCAGGAAGCTATCTGGCACGAAAGCGCCACTGCTTTCGCCGTGGATATGGGAACAATATTCAGAACGGACCTTTTTGGCGGAATGGTCATCGGAGCTTCGCTTTCAAATTTCGGAACACCAATGACACTTGCTGGCAGCGATACGCGGGAGTTTGTTCGCATCGACCCGACCAAGCAGGGTTCTAACGACCAGATTCCGGCTGACATAGAGATGAACTCATGGGACTTGCCGCTCCGGTTCCAAATCGGGTTCTCAACGAACGTTCTGGAAAACGACATGTATCGCTGGACGGTCGCCTTTGATGCAATCCATCCAAACGACAATTATGAAAGTGTAAACGTGGGGACCGAATTTGCCATTCACGATTTTATCTATCTTCGCGGCGGATTCCAATCGCTCTTTCTGAGTGATAGCGAAGGAGGCCTCTCACTCGGTATCGGGGTCACCTCCAGCCTTATTTCCAGCAGCTCAATAGTGAAGTTCGATTACGCTTATCGGGACTATGGACGGCTTGAGGGTGTGCATTCATTTTCCGTCGCTCTTCGATTTTAGGTAGAAAAGTGAATCCTGGAAGTCATAAACGATATTGGCGCACTGCCGCATTGATAAGTTTGCTGCAGAGCGTCGTCTCTCCGTTGGTGTTTGCACAGCATACTGCCGATATGCCGTCAAACGTCCTTCTGGACGATCCGAAATTCAATTCCGTCGTCCTCGCCCAAGTTGGACCGTGGAATGTTACGGCGCAAGAGTTTCTGCTGAGCTATGAATACGGTCCCGCTTTTACGAAAAGAGAGTCCGACTCCAAGAAACACTATCTCACCTACATGATCTACGAAAAGCTTCTCGCGCTCGACGGATACGATCGCGGGCTGCAGTCCTCCTCCAAGGTGAAAGAAGTGCTCAACGAAGTTGAAGCAGACCTTGCCACCGAAGAGCTTTATAAAGACGATGTGCTCAACACGGTGAACATCTCTGACAAAGAAATTGAACGGGGTGTTTCCGGGGAGAATATCCACCTGAGCCTCAAATGGATTTTCTCACCCTCAAAAGACGATATCTTTCAAGATGCCAAGCTGCTGCGCCATGGGGGATCCTTCGATTCGTTATTTGCCGTAAACTATCCCGATTCCGTCTCTGCGGATAGTCGTTCCATGGAGACAACACGCTTTAAATTGGAGGTGAAGAATGCGGCGCTGGCCACGGCCATCGATTCGCTGACTTCCGGCACGCTGACCCCTCCGATTCATGCTCCCGACGGATGGTACATTGTAAAAATTGTCGAAGCATGGAAGAACCCGATTATAACAGAGGGGGAGAACATGAAGCTGCACGAAGATGTCCGTCGCGCGTTGCTTCAGCATAAATCGGATTCGTTGTCGGACCAATACGTTCACCGCATGTTACTTGGGCAGAATCCGGTCATCGACAAAGAATCGTTCGAGCTTCTGCAGGCTCATCTTGGAAAGAAGTTCCTTTCTCCTGAGAAATATTCCGCATGGGGAATGGAAAAAAAACTAGCGGCACAGAAGCGCCATCCGAACACCGATTCAATTTCGTTGTATAGATCAAATGTTTTGGTGACGATGAAAAACGGCAAGTTCCTTTTTGGCGATTTTATAGACTGGGAGAAACCGAGAGACTTTTATGTACGCTTGGAGACAAAATCTCTGCATGCGTACTCTGTTTCAGTAGAGCAGCTGGTGTGGCGCATGGTTCGCGACAGAATGTTAACGGCGGAAGCCTACCGGAGGGGCCTGCAAAAGAAAGAAAGCGTTGTGAAGCAGACACAATGGTGGGAGGAGAAGCTGGTCTACCGGGCGGCAAAGCTTGAAATTGATAACACCATCGCCCAGGACGACAGCACGCTGCACAATTATTATACCGACCACGAGAAGGATTACCGGAACGATAAGGGTGTTGTCCGCCCGTTTACGGAAGTGAAAGACGACGTCCGACGCGATGCGTTTGTATATCAGGAGACAAGCACGCTTCTCCATAAGATCCTGAAACTCAAACAGAAATATACGGTGAAGACCAACGACGACACGTTGAGGAAACTCCCCGTCGACGTCGAAAACTACCCGAAAGCTATCGATGTGTACTCGGTGAAAAAAGGGGGGATCTTTCCCCGCACCGCCTTTCCTTCCATTGACTATGAATGGCAGACGTGGGATTGATTGCAGATGAACACACTTCTTCGAAAGAGTACGATTGGATTTCTTCTGCTGATCTGTCTGCCGGCGTGTTCTGGGCCGCATAGTTCTTCCGCACTTCAGGACAGCGCCGTCATCACCCTCACATATTGGCCGGCACCCAATCCGCAGGAAATTCAACTTGCCGACACGATCGTAAAAATGTGGAACCGCATGCATCCGAAAATTCAGGTCCGCATGCAGCCTATTCCCGTCAGCCAATCAACTGAAGAAGTCCTTCTCGCGGCGATTGCCGGAAAGACTACCCCCGACGTCTGTTCCAATATTTGGCCGGGCGCTTTGCGGGAATACACGCAAGCGGGCGGTTTGGTTGCGCTGGATCAATTTTCCGATTTTGACTCGATTGCCGCAGCGCGAGTTCCGAGGGAATTGCTCTCAATTTTTAAAACGAGTAACGGGCACTACTATCAAATGCCGTGGAAAACAAATCCGGTGATGATGTTCTACAATATCGGCATGCTCAATGCTGCCGGCGTCAAAAAAGTCCCGCAGACATATTCTGAATATTTTTCTGCCGCCAAAAAGGTAACCCGTGACACCGACAACGACGGACAATTCGATGTCTGGATGGGGGAGCGCGATATTCGCCCGATTTGGTGGGAACGGCTGTTCGACATCTACCCGTTCTATATCGCCGCGTCAAGTGGAGAGACACTGTTCAGGAATGATAGTGTCGCTTTCCAGAACTCCGATGCTGAAAAAGTTTTCGGTTTTTTCCAGCAATGTTACAGCCAGGGATATTTCCCGAGAACATTTTTTCAGGGGGGGGATCCGTTTCTTCTCGAAAAAAAGGCGACTCATTTCGCCGGCCCCTGGGAAATTGCCACGATCTCAAAATTCGCGCCGAACATTCACTTCGGTGTGGCACCTCTTCCCGTACCTGATGACCACCAGGGTCCCGTCTACACATCGGGAGACTACAAGAATATTGCAATCTTCAGCACGACCGAGCATCCGAAAGAATCCTGGGAGTTTGTAAAGTTTCTTGTCACGGCGGAACACGACTTGCTGATGCTGGAAATTACAAACCAGGTCCCGGTTCGGGGAGATCTGCCCACGAATCCTCTTTTTGCAAGCTATTTTGCAAAAAATCCGCTGATGGTGAAGTTTGCGGAGCAGGCGGTGCACACCCGCGGAATGGACACGGTTGCCGACCTGAAAGAAATTTTCGACGCGATCTCGCAAGAGTACGAGATCTGCGCGGTGTACGGCCGCAAGACTCCTGCCGATGCTGTCAGAGACGCCGCGAAGAGATGCCGCGCGATAATGGAGTGGAATCAATGATCCGGAAAATGAACATTCTCAAAGCGATTCGTGAAAGTGAGCGGCATGGTTATTGGTTCGTTTTGCCGTACATCATTTTCTTCCTTCTTTTCGTCGCCTACCCGCTTGTCTTTTCTTTTATCCTGATCTTCCATCGGTGGAATATCGTGACACCGATGGAATGGGTCGGAATGAAAAATTTTCAGCGCCTGTTTTCGGACCCTCAATTTTTCAGGGCGATGTTCAATACATTCATCTTTCTTCTGATCCACATTCCGCTGCAGATCGCGGTCGCATTGGGATTTTCGCTGCTGCTGCATTCCAAGGGAATGTTCCGGGGATTTTTCCGCGCAGTTTACTTTTTGCCAGTTGTCGTTTCGGGCGTTGTTGTCACCATTCTTTGGCAGAACTTGTACTCGTTCGATTCCGGAGTGCTGAACTCTCTGTTGAGCATCGTCGGCATACGGAAGATACCGTGGCTTATCGACCCCGGACTGGCGATGCCGTCGATAGCGATCATGGCCACGTGGAAGAATGTCGGCATCTACATCGTGCTCTTCCTCGTCGGCCTGCAAAATATTCCGAAGGAAATCTATGAATCGGCGAGCCTCGACGGTGCGGATAAGTACAGCCAGTTTTTCAAGATTACACTTCCAATGCTGAATTCCACCATGGTGCTCATCGTCGCACTTTCAACCATCGGCGGATTCTCGCTTTTCATCGAGCCGTATGTGCTCACCGGCGGCGGGCCGATGCAAAGCACCATGTCCGGCATGTTATACATCTATAACCAGGCGTTTTATTTCGGGCATATGGGCTATGCAGCGGCGTTAGGGTTCGTTTTTGCCCTCGTTATTCTTACCGTGGTTCTCTTGCAGCGCAAAGTGGTTGAGGCGGAGCCGTCATGATCAAATCATCAGTACGATATTTCTTTCTCGCCGCCGGTGCGGCGGTTTTTGCGTACCCGTTCCTGTGGATGCTCGCCGGTTCGATCAAGCCGGAATTGGAAATCAGCAACCTTTCGCTCTGGTCATCCCAGGCGTCTCTCCACAGCTACGAACAGGTGCTGACAAAAATCCCGATCGGCAGGGCGTTTCTCAACAGCGTCTTTGTCTCGCTCTCCACAACAGCGTCGGTTGTGCTGTTCGGTTCGATGGTCGGCTACGCTCTGGCACGGCTCCGGTTTTTCGGCAGCAAACTTTTGTACGCTCTAATTCTTTTTACGATGATGATTCCGTTTCAGATAACGTTGATACCGCAGTACATTTTAATGGTGAAGCTCGGCTTAACCGATACCTATGCCTCGTTGATCGCACCGACGATGATGAGCGCGTTCAGCATTATCGTATTCCGCCAGTTTTTTATGAGTTTGCCGCAAGCGTTGATAGACGCCGCGCGCATTGACGGCTGTTCGGAGCTCCGGATTCTGTTTCTTTTGATCTGGCCGCTGTCGCGCGCAGTGATTGTGACCGTGGCAATTCTTACGTTCATGGCGAGTTGGAACGACGTCCTTTGGCCCCTCATCGTCGTTCGTGAACGAACGCTGATGACGATGCCGCAGCTTGTCACCATCTTTGTTATTGGCGGCGAGGCCGAATCGCAGCTCGGGATGCAACTTGCCGCTGCAACATTGCTGGCATTGCCGGTCGTCATCGCCTACGCATTTTTCCAGCGTTACTTCATCGAAGGTATGGCATACACAGGGATCAAAGGATGAGGCCGGTTAAATCCTCTCGGCGGGCAGCATCTTTCGATGCATGATTATAGGGACAGCAATCCGGCTTTCATCAGGTCGTAGGAACCAAGCGGATTTAGCTTACCGTCCTGTTCCAGCACTCCATATTTTGTGAAAGGTTTATGTTCATTACAAGCAAGGCACAACTATCTTCTTATCGGAAAACCAGCAAAAAGCGCTTATGAACCATCTCAAATCGATAATAATTCTCTCCATAGCTCTCGTGTGGAGTAATGTCCTGGCACAAACTTCGGGCAACCCCCTCTCCTATTTTTTTGACCGGCACTACGGTCAGGTAGAAGTGGGGGGAAGGTTTGCCGGCGCGGAGTTTCATGACAGTCGTCCCATTCCATCCCGTATCAGTTTTTACTATCCAATAGCGAACAGCATTGACGTCAGCACCGACTACTGGAAACGTGGTAATTCTTTGCCCTTTGCTCTCGGAGTTCGTGCGGGACAGGAAGCGAAGCGGTGGCTTGGGAGGGAACCGTGGGACTATACTCTCAGCCCGCACAAAACAACATTTCATAAGAAGGAAGCAAAGCTCGAATATTTTCTTTCGTACGAATTTTGTATGAATCAGCCGGCGATGGTGGTTTGTCTCAGGATTAAGAATGTTTCCGGGGCGATGGTTCCCGTGGAAGTCTACACTCATCTCCTCTTGAGCCTTCGGACGTGTCAGACATACGCGCGAAAAGATTCTGCCTGGACTGAGTATGACGGCACGACGGATGCGATCATTGCGCATTTTGATGATCTACAAACAAAACAAACAAGCGTGTTTGTAGAAAACGCCGGCGTTCATCCTTTCAGCTGGTCGTCGGGGGCGAAAGAAATTGCCGCGGCAGATAGCGGCACATCGAAATGGATAAGCGACTCGACATCGCGGCTGAATCAAGTTTTGATGACGCAATCAAATCCCGGCCAGCCGGCTGCGGCTTTTTTATACAGGAACGAGATCGCACCGAACGATACCCTTGTTATCGTGCAGATTGTCGGCAGCTGTCCCCGTGATGAGGTAAAGAAACGAACGAGCTATCTCGCCGGAGTCTGGCGGAAGGAAGTCGAGGAGTACGATAATTACATCGTTCAAAAAGCAGAAAAAGAATCGCATTTCATCACCGGGGATCAATGGCTGGACCGCTCGGCGGTATGGGCGCGCGGACTTATCGCTTCAAATGCTCACTTCATTGACGGACAGATTGTGCCGATGCCATGCCCGGCGGAATATAACTTCTTCTTCACACACGACGTGCTGTTAACAGACCTTGGGGCTGTCAACTTTGATCTTCAGCGGGTGAAGAGAGACTTGTTCTACATTGCATCGCTCTCGAAAGAGGATGTCATTCCTCATGCGTACTACTGGCGCGACGATGGTTTCAAAACAGAATTCTGCGGCCCCGATAACTGGAATCATCTCTGGTTCATTCTCACCGCATCAAGCTATTACCGGCACTCCCTCGACTCCGCAACGCTGCACGCCCTCTATCCGCTGATGAGCAAGAGCGTTGAACTGATTCTGACCCAGCGCAAAGCAGACGGCTTGATGTATGCCAAGCATCCCGATTGGTGGGACATCGGCAATCGTGAAGGCCCCCGGTCATACCTGACTATCCTTACCATCCGGGCGCTCAGAGATTTTGCGTACGTGAGCGCCGCAATCGGGGAAAGAGACGGTAAATATCTGCTTGAACTTGAAACTTCTGCGGATAACATGCAGAAGATACTGAACCAGCGATTATGGGATGACAGCCAGCAATTTCTCACAAACTTCAACGGAACGGACCGCGACTCTCATTATTACGCCGGCTCGCTTCTCGCCCCTATTTACGGTGTTCTGAATAACGACAGGTCGAAGCAGCTTCTCAACACAGCCCGGAGGGAACTTGTCGATCGGCGCATCGGCGTGCGCATCGTTGCGCCGGCAGATTTTCATACCGACTCGATGATATCGTATTTTAAATTGTTGGGGAACGAAGCAGGGGCTCCGTACGCGTACGCAAACGGCGGTGTCTGGCCCCATTCCACGGCGTGGTACATCCTTGCGTTGCAATCGTGCGGAAGAACCGACGAAGCGGTGGAGTTGTTGAAGAAAACACTTACGCTCGACGGGATTGCCGAGAGCCCGATGGGGCAGCCCGCGATGTATGAATACCGTTTTGCCGATACGTTGTCGCCTGATTTTGGAAAGATCGATAAGCCTTCGTTTCTGTGGGCGGGCGGTTTTTACCTTAACGTGCTGTACCGGGTCTTCGGCGTCACCGAAAACGAATGGAATCTGTCGGTCTCAAGACCCCGTCCCTCTGGTTTCGATTCTGCCGGCTTCTCTCTTGCCTTCGGTGTACAAAAAAACATTCTTATAAAAGGGAAAGGGGAATCGCTTCATTCATGGACGAGCGACAATGGGAGTGTTTCGTCGTTGGTCTTCCCGCTCGACGCCGCCCATTCCACGCAAAGCGCTATTGAATTTGGGGCCGTTCGAACTCCGTACCTCGAAAGTATCAACACGGTTCTTTATAGTGCACGGTTCAGTCCAAAAACAAAATCGCTCGATTGTGTTGTCTCTTCGTTCCAGGGACATGCAGTATCGGCAAAGATCGTCGGCACAAAAAAAGCAAAGACAATCATGGTGGATGGAAAGCTTGTGAAAAACGTCCTTCGTTCGCCGAACGGCAACGGGGGCGAAACACTTGAAGTGAATTTTCTTGGGTCGGAGAAGAAACAGCATCTTAGCATTATCTATTAAAGAAGGCAATGAAAGTCGCACTTTTTGAAAAACCGCATTCTCTTAATGTTCGGTCGACGCCGTTACGCACGCTGATGTCGAACGAAGTTCTTGTCAAGGTTCAGGCATGCGGCGTGTGCGGTACAGATGTCCACATTATGGAGGGGACTTCGCGGTCTTCTCCGCCGGTTGTGCTGGGCCATGAGTTCACCGGCGTTATTGAAGATGTCGGGATCGCCGTTCATGGAATAGTGGCCGGCGGGCATGTCGCCGTTGATCCGAATATTTCCTGCGGAGTCTGTTATTATTGCCGCCGGGGGCTTGTTCATCTGTGCGCGAACCTGCGGGCTCTCGGTGTTGACCAGGACGGCGGAATGGCTGAGTATTGCTATGTGCCGGCGCAGCAGATCTACATGTTGCCGGACGGCATGCCGTCGGAGACTGCGGCGTTTGTCGAACCCGTCTCGTGCGCCGTTCACGGAATTGACAGAGCCAATGTCCTTTCGGGCGACACCGTTGTCATCATTGGGGGCGGAACGATCGGTTTGATTATGCTGCAGCTTGCCAAGAACGCGGGAGCCGTCCGCACGATTCTCGTCGAACCTCAGCAGCAAAAGCGGCGCATTGCGGCTGAATTGGGCGCTGATCTTCTTCTGAATCCGATGGAGGATGACACAAAAAGTGCGATCATGGACACTACGCGCGTCGGCGCGGATGTTGTCATTGAGTGTGTCGGCAAGCCTCAAACAGCTCAATTTGCATTGGAACTTGCACGGCGGGGAGGGACGGTTGAATTCTTCGGTGTTTGTCCGATCGGAGAAAAAATCTTTGTCGAACCGAACCAGATTTATTCTAAAGAACTCACTATTGTCGGGTCGTATGTCAATCCGAACACATTTTCGCGTTCGATCGCACTGTTGCATGCCGGGAAAATACGAATCGATAAATTTCAGATTGATAAATTTCCTTTGGACGGCGTTCTTGATGCGCTTGCTCTCCAGAGGGAAGGGAAAACCATCAAAAGTATTATTGAGCCTGCCCGATGAAATCGTATCCGGAAGTAACATGCATCGGCGAGTCGCTGATTGATTTTGTCTCCGCGGAGAAGGGCGTCACACTTTCGGACGCCGGCGGATTTTTAAAACTTGCCGGAGGCGCCCCGGCAAATGTTGCCGTAGGGCTTTCAAAACTGGGAACCCGCTCCGCGTTTGTCGGCAAAGTCGGTGCTGATCCGTTTGGGAAATTCTTGCGCGCGGAACTTCACCGTTGCGGAGTCGACACGGCCGGCATGAGTTTCGACAATGAGCATAAGACGCGCCTCGCATTTGTCTCGCTCACAAAATCGGGTGATCGTGATTTTGAATTCTGGGAAAGGAAGCCGGCAGATGAACGGCTTCTTCCCCGCGATGTGGATATCAACAGAGTTGCAAAGTCAAAAATAGTTGCGGTCAGTTCTTTTTTATTGATCCATGAACCTGCGAGAACTTCCCTCTTTCGCATCGTGAAGAGACTGAAGCGTGAAGGCGCGGCAATCGCGTTCGACCCGAATCTTCGGTTGGCGCTGTGGAAGTCTGCCGATGAAGCACGGAAAAACCTTCTGAAAGCTGTACGCTTGTCGAACGTGCTTCGGATGAATGACAAGGAAGCCGCATTCCTTTCCGGTACGGAAGATATTGAAGCTGCCGCGGCTCGGTTCGTTGCGATGGGACCGGATCTGGTGGTAGTGACCCGCGGAGAAAAGGGCTGCTATTTCAGGACAGCACAGCACTCCGGGTTTGTCAAGGGTTTCCGCGTGAAGAATGCCGACACGACAGGATGCGGGGACGGGTTTTACGCAGCATTGTTGCATGGCCTTGTACGAAGCGGAAAAACCGTTGCAGGGTTAACTTTGAGCGATCTCATATGGAACTGCCGCACTGCGAATGCTGTTGGTGCGCTTACCGCAGCAAAACACGGCGCTATTCCGGCATTGCCCGATGCGGCGTTGTTGAGCAAATTTTTAAAGTCGAACAAGGTTACATATCGATGAAAAACTTTCTGAAGATTGCCTCATTCTCTGTTTTCTGTCTGTATGTCGCGCCGGCTCAGGAGCAGTCATCGCTGGTGAATTTCAAACACCTTGAACATCTCACGGAGAAAATAGAATTAAACGGCGACTTGGTGAGCATCGTTCATATCTATTCGAATTATCCCGGCTACGCGTGGATTGATGCGAAGGAATCCGGGCCGGAAGGAATTGCATGCGTTGACGATGCCGCCCGTGCGGCAGTCGTCACGTTGCGACGATTTGAGTTTACTCACGACAGCTCAAAGCTGGCGGAAGCGCGCTCACTTTTGAAATTTGTGTTGGCGATGGAGACAGACGACGGCGAGTTCTACAATTTTGTTTTGGCCGACCATACCATCAACCGAACCGGAAAGACAAGTTTCAAATCGTTCGGCTGGTGGGCCGCGCGCGGCGTCTGGTCCATGTCGCTCGGCTGCCGGATTTTCAAAGATATCGATACGGCATTCGCATCCCGGCTCAAGATTGGAGTAGTGCGCACGTTTCCGCACATCGAAGAACTCCTGAAAAAATATGGGGAAGCGAAAGACAGCGGACAATTTCGAGTGCCGGAATGGCTGGTCTATGAATCCGGCGCAGACGTAACCTCGGAATTATTGTTTGGATTGTCGGAATATTTCCGTGCCACCGGCGATCCGAGAATAAAATCTTTCATTCAAAAATTGGCCGGAGGTCTGATGGAGATGCAGGATGGGAATGCATCGACGTATCCGTACGGACTCCATCGGTCGTGGGAAACGATGTGGCATATGTGGGGAAACGGCCAGACGCAAGCGCTCGCGATTGCCGGACTGCTTCTCAACGACAGCGTTATGATCCAATCAGGCGAGCGTGAAGCCCATGGCTTCTACAGCCGCCTTCTTATTCAAGGGTATCTGAAAGAATTGGATGTTGCGCATCCCGACAGCAATTTCAGCCGTGAACAAATAGCTTACGGCATCCGCCCGATCGCCGTGGGGCTTCTTCGACTATACGACGCAACAAGAAATGAATCATACCTAAAAATGGCGGGACTCGCAGCGTCGTGGTTATTTGGAAATAATATCGTGCATCAACAAATGTATAACTCACACAGCGGTATATGCTTTGACGGTATTATGGATTCGCTGACCTTCAACAGGAATTCCGGCGCCGAATCGACCATCGAGGCATTGCATACTCTCGTTGAGATCGACAGATATCCGATTGCGAAAAAATATCTGATGTACAAAAAAATCGGAGAAACATTGCGCGAAAACTCGATCACGGGAACATTCAGAAATGGGTCGGGTGATGAATTGACCCTTGCGTTGGACGAGACGACCGGGACATTGACGCTGCGTGACGGGAAATATGCTCGATGAACCGTTGCAATAACATATCGGTGCATTGGACTGTTGGAATTGTTCTCCTGGCTTCGATTGCAGCGTCGTGTATTTCCGATGCCCAGCAGATTTCGATTGCAAGAATTGAACTTATGCCGAATAAACCGTCGCCATATTTAATGAGAAACTGGAATCACGTTGCCGTCGGATACGATTCGCTGGTATTCAATCAGAGTTTGACCGGTAATTATCTGCCGCTTGTGTCAGTGAGTCAGAATTTTAGCCTTTCAAGTTATGTCGGTCAGCTGCCGTCGCAAACAAAAGAGGCGATAAACTGTATTCCGGCGGTTGTGAGCGCATCTCTCGTCGGCGTTGATAAAACCAATCAGTTCAGGTACAACTGGGTTTCGGCATGCCAGGATTGGTTCAATCAGAATCCTGGAGAGGATGTTTATCTTAATAGCCCCGGCGGCTCGAGCGGAAGCGATTGGTGGTACGATATGATGCCGAATGTATTTTTCTACCAACTCTATAGTATGTATCCGTCCACGGGGAATTTTCAGAATCAATTTGTTACGGTCTCAAATCGATGGCTGGCTGCGCTGAATGCCATGGGGGCCGGTACGACACCGTGGAAGCTTGCTAACCTTAGCCATACTGCGTGGGACCTCTCCACGATGACTCCGACAAACTCCGGATGGGTTGAGCCGGAAGCGGGAGGGACGATTGCATTGCTGCTCTACTCTGCCTATGTTCAAACGGGCAAAGCGCAATACAGAGTCGGCGCGGAATTGGCGATGGAGTCGTTGCTTTCGTATCAAAATACGGCGTACCCAAATCCGTCGTACGAGCTGCAATTGCCGTATGGCGCATATATCGCTGCACGGATGAATGCCGAACTGGGAACAACGTACGACATGACCAAAATTGTGAATTGGTGTTTTTCTGATGGGAGCGACAATTCCAGGCTGTGGGGAGTGACGGTTGGAAAGTGGGGAGGATACGATTGTGACGGGCTCATCGGCGAGACAGGATACGGCAGCGGCAACGCCTATCCGTTTGTCATGAATACGTTCGAAGAAGTTGGCGCGCTCGTTCCAATGGTTCGATACGATCCGCGGTTTGCGCGGTCAATCGGAAAGTGGGTATTGAATGCGGCGAATGCGGCGCGCCTTTTTTACACGAATTATTTGCCCGATCAAAATCAGGATGGAGCTTCCTGGTCTCATCAATACGATCCTCAATCCCTCATCGCGCACGAATCGATGCGCCAGAAGAATGGCAGCACCACACCGTATGCCACGGGAGACGCCATCGGAAATGGTAACCCGACCAACTTTGCACTGTACGGTTCTTCGCATGTCGGGATCTTTGGCGGCATCATCGACACGACCGACGTTCCCATGATACTCCGATTGGACGTCCTGAAGACTGATTATTTTCATGCCGCTGCGTACCCGACGTTCTTGTTGTTCAGTCCGGATTCGATCCAGCATTCTGTAAGTTTTGATGCGGGGCCCGGCCAGCACGACTTGTACGATGCTGTCTCGCATTCGTACATTCTGACGAATGTCTCCGGAGTGGTTGGCTTGCCAATCAGCGCGAATAGTGCTATCCTCGTCGTGAATACACCGGCGTCGGTTACTCCAACATACAATCTTGATCAAATGCTCATCGACGGTACTGTCGTCGATTACCATTCCGGCCATGCGGTTGCGAACTATCCTCCAAGGATTAAAAGTCTTACCGCCGACAGCAGCACCGTTCTCAGAAAACATTCGACGTTCATCTTTTGCACTGCAACAGACAAGGATAACGATACGCTTTCCTATTCATGGAATTCTTCCGGCGGTTCCGTTGTTGGAAGCGGAGCCTTTATTACCTGGAGCGCGCCGGACACGGTTGGAACATACGTTGTTCGATGCATTGTCGGCGATACTCATGGAGCGCAGGTGACGGCATCGGACACGATCTCTGTCGTACAATTGATCAATCATCCTCCGGTCATTCAAAGAATGAAAGCATTGCCGGGGAAAATTGACCTCGGTGCAACGAGCACGATTACTTGTTTCGCAACGGACCCGGATAGCAATGCGTTGACGTATCGCTGGTCGGCTGCCAGGGGATTGCTGAGCGGAGCTGGATCTGTCATTTCTTGGCAAGCTCCGCAAAGTGCGGGCAACTATTACATCCAGTGCACGGTTGATGATAGCCATGGCGGAACGGCAGTGGACAGCGCAGGATTGGAAGTGAGGGATTTTTCCTATTGGCAGACCGGCAATTTAGTCGCTTACTATCCATTCAACGGAAACACGAATGATGCCAGCGGTAATCATCACGACGGCACTGCAAGTGGCGGCGGCTCATTTACAAGCGATCGCTTCGGACATATCAACAGCGCTTACGCGTTTGACGGGGCGACCGCATCGATCAATGTTCCCAATGATTCAGCCCTGAATTTTCAGAACGGCATCACGGTGAACTTCTGGATGACCGTAGGAGCTTTTTATCCCACACGGGAGCAATATCCAATCTCTCACGGGAGCTGGCAGAACAGTTGGAAGTTTTCTATTTCACCGAATACCAATACTCTCCGGTGGACCGTCAGGAACTCTCAGGGAGTTCCGAAAGATCTCGATTGTCAAATGCCTCTTCTCCTCGATAGTTTGTACAATGTGACGGGAACCTACAACGGATCGGACCTCGAAATTTATCTGAACGGCCAGCTCGACGCCTTTACATCTTTTTCCGGATCGATCAATACGACCACATCCGCTCTTACGATCGGCCGGGACCTCACGATAGACAACAACTATGATTTTGACGGTGTTCTCGACGACATACGAATCTATAATTACATGCTGCCGGTATCTCAGATCTCGGCGTTCTATGATGTCAGCACCGCGGTTGGCAGGCGGCCGGGCGTTGTTCTTCCAACGGAATTCTCTCTCTCTCAGAATTTTCCCAACCCGTTTAATCCGTCGACCACGATCCGGTTTGCTCTTCCTTCGGCGGGGTTCGTGACGCTGAAAGTGTTCGACGTGTTAGGGAGAGAGGTTGCGACGTTGGTCCGTGAGAGAGTTGCCGCCGGTGAATACTCCGTAGCGTGGAACGGAGTCAATTGCGCAAGCGGAGTCTATTACTATAAGCTCGAGACCGTGAACTCGGTTTTGATAAAGAAAATGATTTTATTGCGGTGATAGTGTTGGATCTGGTTGAAGCTTTCTTGGCAGATGGAGAAACCGTATGAAAACAATAGACCTTAACGGAACGTGGCAGTTCAAGACTATCGATAAACATCGGGCCCTTCCAAAGGATGTTTCCGGCATCACCGAGTGGATAAGCGGCACCGTTCCCGGCACCGTACACACTGATCTTTTAGCGAATGGAAAAATTCCCGACCCGTTCTACCGGATGAACGAGGAACAAGTTCAATGGGTCGATTTGCAGCAATGGGTCTATCGCCGCGAATTTGAAGTCGATGAAGACTTTCTTAAAGAGAAACGCATCGAACTGGCGGCGGAAGGGCTGGACACGTATGCATCCATCCGCATCAACGGTACGCTGGCAGGGACAACGGCAGATATGTTTGTCGAACACCGGTTCAATGTCAAAGAACTTTTACGGACCGGGAAAAATCTTATCGAGATTCTTTTCGATTCTCCCGTGAAGCGGTCGAAAGCCTTGGAAAAGAAACATGGTGTGCTCGCCGCCAATCATGAACAGCACCGCATGTATGCGCGGAAGGCGCAGTACTCGTTCGGCTGGGACTGGGGGCCGCGGTTGACGACATCGGGCATCTGGCGCGGCATAAGGCTGGAAGCCCATTCACAGGGGGTCTTGCAATCACCGTTCGTAAAGGTTGTTTCTCTAACGAAGAATGAAGCTGTTGTCGAATTGTCGCTCGCCGTCTCATTGTTTGTTGCGGATGCTCTGCGGTTGCAGACCGAAATTTGCAGCGAAAAAGTGATCGTTACGGATCAGCGCCGTGCGAAAAAGGGAGAGATGAAATTTCGACTCCGCATAAAAAAGCCGCAGCGCTGGTGGCCGAGCGGATACGGCGAACAGCCAATGTACCGCGCTATATTTTCTCTCGTGTCAAAGGATGAAGAAGTTGAGCGGCTCGAAGTTCCTTTTGCCCTCCGCACAGTTCGATTGCTCCAGGAGCCCGACAAGGAAGGGACGTCCTTCATCATCGAAATGAACGGAGAAAAAATTTTCTGCAAAGGCGCCGATTGGATCCCAAGCGATTCGTTCATTCCGCGAATCACCGACGCCACGTACGAAAAGCTGCTCGGCATGGCGAAATCTGCAAACATGAACATGCTTCGCGTGTGGGGCGGCGGGATCTATGAACAGGAAATATTCTATAAACTCTGCGACCGCCTCGGTCTGATGGTGTGGCAGGATTTCATGTTTGCCTGCGCCGAGTATCCGGAAGATTCCTGGTTCATGAAACTGGTGAGCGATGAGGCCGAAAAGGCCGTCAAGCGGTTACGGAACCATCCGAGCATCGTTCTCTGGTGCGGCAACAATGAATGCGAATGGATCTTCTGCCAGCACAATCCAGGCAAGTCGCCGGATGAAATGACGGGATCAAAAATCTTTAAGACTCTTCTCCCGTCAATTTGCGGCAAGTTCGACGGAACACGACCATATTGGCGGAGTTCTCCGTTCGGAAAAGGATTTCCGAATGATGAATCGAACGGCAATCATCACCAATGGGAAATGTGGGCGAGATGGAAGGATTACAAAGAATATGAGAAGGACACAGCACGGTTTGTAACGGAATTCGGTTTCCAGGCTCCCCCGAATGTAAAAACATATGAATCGATGATGACCCTCCTCGACCTCAATCCGCAAAGCCGGGTGATGGAACATCATAATAAACTCCCCGAAGGGACCGAACGGCTGTATCGTTTTCAGGCCGGCCACGTGAATGTAGGAACAGACCTCGCCGATTTTATCTATAAGGGGCAGCTAATTCAGGCAGAAGCATTGAGGACTGCCGTCGAACATTGGAGGCGGCGAAAATTTAATACCGCCGGATCTCTATTCTGGCAGCTCAACGACTGCTGGCCGGTGACGAGCTGGTCGGTTATCGACAGCGCACTGCGCCCCAAAGCGGCATACTATTATGCAAAGAAATTTCTGGCACCGGTGCTTGTGAGTTTCAGGAATACGGGAACACAGATAGAGGTCTGGGGAACATCCGATATGCTCGCACCTTTGAACGCGACGATCGAGGTCACTTTGCGCTCGTTCGATGGGCCTGTAGCGTTGTCGAAGACAGCACAGGTGATTGTCGGCCGCAACGCATCGAAACTACTCATAAAAATCGCCTCCGCGGAATATACCCATGTTGACCCGACGAGATCGTACTTTTTGGCTTACTTGAAAAAGGACGATATTGTCCTCTCTGAAAACAGGCATTTTTTGGTCGAGCCGAAACATATGCACTTCCCATTGTCGAATGTCGAATTCCAATTAGCGAATGCTGATAATGACGCTTACGTTGTGACGTTGAGATCATCCGGGCTGAAAAAAAACATCAGGATGGAAATCGAGAACGAAGATGCCGAAATGGATGACAATTATTTCGACCTCGATGCGGGAATTCCGAAAGCTGTCAGGATCATCTCGCGGTTGCCGCAAAATTTGATTAGAGAAAGGCTCAGACTTCGAGCGCTGTGAGGATCATGCGGCGTTTGACGATCGGGAGAATTGTTCAACCAGAAAGAAGGTACGCTTTATGAAGAGGGAAGAACTCGAAGTGCGGCGGCAAGCCGTGCTGATCGAACCCGATATTTCGCGGGTTATCATCAAACCGTTTGTTCCTGTTACTCCGCTCAGTCCCGGATATTTGTCGAGAATGAAGGGGCTTGTGCGGCGGGTAGCGGAATTGACCGATGCGGAGTCCAGGAATATCCTCGATACGGTATTTGCTGAATTCCGGGACCGTCATCGGAATCTCGAAGAAACGTTCAGGCTGGGCTACGAGCGGGTGAAGCTTTTTCTGCCGTCTCGCACTGAGCTCTCAAAAGTGAAGCGGCTGCTCCTCGGCTCATATTTTACCTGTGAATATTCGTTGGAGGCAGCTGCGCTGTTCAATCCTTCAATAGTTCCTCACTATGACCAGAGCGGATTGGTGCCGGAAGCACTTCGATTCATTATGAGCTTGCGTGCGACCGGAGAAGGGCATATCTCGTCTATCGAGTTTCGAACAGGCATTATTGACGGGGAAGGTGAAGTCTCGTTTGACTCGACGGGCAAGCTCGTCGTTACTCCGACGGTGAATCCGGATCCGACATTCAACGCGTCCGAGTTCTTCAGCAAACTTCAAAACGGAGACCGCCGGAGTTCTTCGATGAAAGAGATTGTCAAACCTCTGCCGGCAAAATTTACACGATCTCAGTTAGCGGAAAAAATTGCACGATTGAAAAAGCGCGGCGGAAAACTTTCGGCCGGTCAGCGCCGCGCTATCGAGGCTCTCGAATCGCTGCTCGAGCTTAACTATGAAATAGATTTTTCGGCGCAAATCCCTCTTTCGGAACGGGCAATTTTTCCCGTTTCGTCCTTTGAATCCAACGGAATTGAAGATGCGCGGTTTGTGCGCTTCACCGATGATGACGGCACCGTAACCTATTATTCCACATACACGGCGTACGACGGCGAGATCATTATGCCTCTGCTTCTTGAAACGACAGATTTCGTCCGTTTCAGGATCAACTCGTTGAGCGGGGACGCCGCAAAGAACAAAGGGATGGCGCTCTTCCCGAGAAAAATCAACGGCAGGTATGCCCTGGTATCAAGGCACGATGCCGAAAACCTCTATATTGTCTTCTCCGATAATGTTTATCAATGGAACGCCCCTGCACCCTTGATGCAGCCCAGTGCCCCCTGGGAATTCACGCAGATAGGGAATTGCGGCTCGCCAATCGAAACCGACAAAGGATGGATCCTGCTGACGCATGGCGTTGGTCCGGTAAGAAAATACTGCATCGGAGCTATCCTGCTCGACCTTGACAATCCTGCGAAAGTAATCGGGAGGCTCAAGGGACCGCTCATTGCGCCGGATGCATCGGAACGAGAAGGATATGTGCCGAACGTTGTCTATACTTGCGGCGCAATCGCACACAACGGAAGATTAATCATACCGTACGCGATGTCAGACCGTGCGACACGCATCGCGAGCGTTTCGATAGTTGAACTTTTGGCGAAAATGCGGTCGAAGTAAACAAATCTTGTCCTAAACACGCTTCATCTCGCTCCCATCGTCCTCGTCACGAAGTGATCCCTTTTGGGATTGGGAGCGAACTATTTCTTCTCGTTCCCAAACTCTCCCGTCGTCGCGGGACATGTCGTTTGGGAATGCAGTAATGGTGCTTGCACGTGTGAGAGATTTTTTTATCTTAATGAAACTTGCCGTAACCAAAATTGGTTATATAATGCATGATCAATCCGCTGCGACATTTCTGTAGTGTCACGCTGGTGCTAAGCCTGCTGTATGCAAACGGGCTCTATTTCGCCCCGATTACGGGTTTAAACAGCCGAAGCGGCAAAGAATCCGCTTCGATGCAGAATTGTTGCTGCTGCTGCAATTCTGGTAGCGGGATGGCGTCGTCATGCTGTTGCGCATCGCGGCATTCAGGCAAAAATGATCATACAACCTGTTCCGTTTCTTCTGCTCCATGCGCAGCTCCGCTGGCGGCTCTCTCTCCAAACGTTCTTGACCAGTGGATTGATCCGGCGTTTGGAACGAATGAGACAATCAATGTCTCCACGACAGAAAAATTTGCAAACGCACGCGAATCACTTCTTTCAGGAACATCGAATTCCCTTTTCCATCCCCCGCAATCTTCGTTCTTACTTCTTTCGTAATCCGTAATCTAACAATTGATCTCCCTTGAAATTAGGGAGATGCCTTGCTGTACTTCAATCAAATGAAAGAAGGGAATTCTCTATGCGATGGTGTTTCTTTTTTGCACTGTCATGTTTATTAATTATTAGCGGGGAGCAAGCGATAGCCGCCGATCCCGACTCGCTCAACAATCGGGTCGTTCAGCTTCCCGAAGTAACAATTACATCAAGTCCTTTTGAACGTCAGGTGCCGGTGAGTTCAATTGCCGTCTCTCCCGTGGATATTCAACAAACTGTCGCCACGGATTCGTGGGATCTTCTCCGCCAAACGGCGGGGCTCGAGGTTCACGAACAGGGACAAGGCCCCGGTTTTGCTTCGGATGCATCCATCCGCGGTTTCAGCTCAGACCATTCCACGGATATGGCGCTCTGGATCGACGGCGTTCCGATCAACGAACCGGTCAACGGACATGCAGAAGGGTACGATGATTTTAATCTATTGATGCCCGAGGCGGTGAGTTCGATGAATCTTATCAAAGGACCGACCAGCGCACTCTATGGAAATTTTGCCATGTCCGGCATACTGAACGTACGAACACTGGAAAAAATGGACGGAACGAATATATGGCTCTCCGGAGGTTCGTACGGGAAACTGAACGGAACAATTCTTACCGGTTTTGACAACGGCGGGAACAGCGGTGTTTTCGGCGTTCGCGCGATCCATGAAGACGGCTGGAGGCCGAACAGCGGCTATGATCTCGAGCAAGGACATGCCCGTTTCGTGCAGAACCTTTCGCCAATTGCAACGCTCGATGCAGGAATGGAATTATATGCGGCGAATTGGGCTTCTCCCGGCTCGCTCACCCAAGATCAATTCGATCAGCACGATTATAATGTTGTTGCGAATTCTACCGACGGCGGGTTTAAGCGCCATGCGCAGGAACGCATCAGCCTCCGCGTTTCGCCCGACTCCGTCATGTTCTGGCGGACAACGCTGTACTCGACTCAGGGACGATGGCAGCTGTATCTCACGACGCCCCCCGAAGGAGGAATTACTGAAGGGTCAGGAAGTCAAACTGAAGAGGAGGATACACGGTACGGCTTTGGCGGCACGAGCGCCCTCACATGGGTTTTCCCTCATGCCGAAGTAACAATGGGAGTCGAAGGAAAATTCGACCATGCAGAATACGAAAACTGGATGACCACGAACAGAGTGCGCGATTCTTCTCAAATCCTTTTGTCGGCGCGGCAGGAGGCAGAAGCGGTGTTTCTGCAATCGGAAGAACGGGCCGACAGGTTCACGTTCACTGTCGGCGTGCGATACGATCTGCTGAACGATTTCTCTGACCCGGCCGGTGCGCCGTCGGCAAGCGACACGAAGGGAATATTCTCGCCGAAGCTCGGTGCGATGTATTTTCTGGCCGACGATCTTTCACTCTATGCGAATGTTTCGCGCGGCTTTCGTTCCACAGACGGCACAATCGAAACCCCCTCGCTTCCTTTTATCACCGCATGGGCATACGAGGCAGGAACAAAATTCGATAAAGGCGTTGTCAGCGGGAGCGTTGCACTGTTTCTCATGGACGTCAGCAACGAACAGACGTTCGATCCGATAACGCTGATTTCCACCAGCGGCGGAAGCAGCCGCAGGCAGGGAGTAGAAGCGGACGCTGCGGTTCAGCTAACAAATGGAATTCGCTTAACCGCGGACTGGACGTTCAACGATGCCCGCTACAGGAACCTGGTTTCGGATGCCGGCGACTCTCTCTCCGGCGCCCGCGTTTATAACACCTCCAAGTACATCGGCATCGCCGCATTGGATATTACGCCCCATGCCAACTGGAACATTAAACTGAGCTCGAACGTCGTCGGTCCCTACAGTCCTTTCGACGAACCGGGCGTGGTTCTCCCGTCGTACGCTGTTTTCTCTTTGACTGTGGGAGTGCATGCAGGCAGCGCTCTTATTCAGATAGGGGTAAAGAATCTCGGAGACAAAACATATCCTGAATTAGTCGCAGGAGGGTATGTTGACCCCGGGCAGCCGCGGTCGGTGTACGCAACAGTGAGGTATTCGCTGTGAGTTTTTAAGGTGGTGCCATGACTCGCCTTACAATTGAGTCATGGCATCATCACGATACGCATAATTCAATTTTTAACGCAGGAAATATTCAAGTCAAAGGCTGAATACACTATGAAGAAGATTCTTTTTTTGGGACTGGTCTTTGGTCTCGTATCGATAACAGGATGCAATCAGCAAAATAGAACGGCCAGCTATCAAATTCCGGAAGCTTCTCACGATGAAAAGGGAACATTTAAAAACATTAAGGTTGATAACGCCAATGACCCTGTTTGCGGGATGACGCTGACGGCAGGCATCGGCGATACAGCCCATTATAGTGGGAAGGTATACGGCTTTTGCTCAACGGGATGCAAGAACAAATTTGTGCAAAAGCCGATGGATTATGTTGCGGTACCGCAGCAGGCTGGCACATCAATCATCCAATAACTCCGACTACCGAAGATCGTAAATTTTCTTTACTTTAACGATCAAGGTTGACATCGTCTCTATGCACTATATTCTCATCTTCCTCACCGGCTTTTTCGGAAGCATGCACTGCGTTGGCATGTGCGGGGCCATCGTCGCCGCATATTCCACGCAAGATAATTTTCGGAGCAAAATCACCGCTGGAAAATGGAGCCCCTTCCTCAAACATCTTTCATATAATTTCGGGCGCGTGCTGTCGTACATTTTTGTCGGTGCTCTGCTTGGAGCAATTGGCGGAGGGTTTTCAGGATTGCAGTCGGCAGGGGAATGGTTTTCGACCGCTGCGGGTGTGCTGCTTGTTCTCTCAGGAATTTGGATGTTGAGGATTTTTCCGTGGATGGGATTCATGCAGAAAATATCTTTGTCTTCAGAGAAAAAGTCATTCCTGCTGAATCTTTATACGAAATCGTATGGCGCTTTGCTCGCATCGCCTGCCGTCGAGAGCAAGTTCTACATCGGATTGCTTACACCGCTTTTGCCGTGCGGATTGCTCTATTCAATGTTCGTGATAGCTGCCGCTTCCGGAAGTGCGCTGAACGGAGCCGTTGCCATGGCACTATTTGGATGCGGCATTGTTCCATCGCTTGTTATTGTTGGATTTGTATCGACGTTCTTCCGTTTCCGGTTGCGTGTGTGGGGAGATAAACTTGCAGCGATGATGATAGTAGTCATGGGAATAATAATGGTAATGAGAGGCTTAGGCATCCCCATGCCGTGGATCATGATGATGATGGGAGGCGGGCATCATCATCATGGAATGTAAGATGTCAAACAGTATCGAGAAGCTATCTCAAAAATGGTCTTGCGCTGGCCCTTCTGCCGAAGGGATCCCTTTGGGAAGTAAGCGATCCCGCTCGAAGAGCGGGAGAGCGCATCGAAGGATCATGTGATGTGTTTTTGAATTAGCTCCTTGAACTTTTACGACGTAACCCTCCCGCGCAGTTCTTGACACCACAAGAGGCACACGAGGATTCAATAAGTACGGGAATGCGTTTCCTTGGGCTATCACTTTTCGTGGGTCGGATGGAAATCCACCACGATCCCCTGATCCCCGCAACCGGAAGACTCAAGTTGAAATGTAGGATGATTGATGCCGAACCGGTGTTCCAATTCGTGCTCTAACTGTGAGCTGATTTTATTGCCGCTGCTTATCAATTGATCCTGCACGACAATGTGCACGCTCAGCGCGCGCATCCTAGAAGACAATCCCCAGATGTGCAGATGGTGAACGTTCTCGACGCCCGGAAACGATTGAAGATATGCTGCCACTTCATCTAAGTCGATTCCTCGCGGCGTCCCTTCGGTCAGGATGTGCACAGTCTCGGCAACAATACTCCATGCGCTCTTGATGATGAAGAGTCCGATGCCGATCGATACGATCGGGTCGAGGATGCGCCAATCTTTCCATGCGATGATTCCCGCAACCACAACCACAGCAAGCGATTCCACAGCATCGGTAAGGAGATGCAGGTAGGCGCTTTTCATGTTGAGATCATGGTGCGCATGCGTTTTCAGCAACAGTGTAGCGGCTGTATTCACAACGAAACCAACGATGGCAATGATGAGCATCCATTCACCGGCGACAGGCTCCGGATGGGCAAACCGCTGGATTCCTTCATAGATAATGTACATACCGATCAGCACCAGCGCCGTTGCATTGATAAACGCTACAAAAATTTCAACACGCACATATCCGTACGATTTTTCCGAATTCGATTTCCATTGAACCATGCGTAAAGCGACGTAGCTCAAGATCAATGCGAAAAAATCGCTGAGGTTGTGGAGCGAGTCGGAAATTAAGGCAAGGCTGTTGGTGAGAATGCCCCCGACAAACTCGACAATAAAGATGAGCGCATTAAGAATAATGGCGATGACAAGATGCCTGCCGGTCGTCGGGGTATGGGAATGCTTTTCCGCCATTATCGTTACAAAATTGTAAACTCAGTACGTGGACTGACGCTAAAATCTTTCAGACAAGATTAATTACGAGCGCCTCTATGTGTAAAGCGGCAAGGTTGTCCTTCTCCTGAAGGGATGGCTTGGCCAGATGCGTTCACCCGCTCTTCGAGCGGGATCACTTACTTCCCAAAGGGATCCCTTCGGGACAGGATGAACATAGCCTGTTCACCCTGAGCAATCCCGTTCCGCTAAAGCGGAACGGGAGCGTCGAAGGGCATATTCATGGACAAAAGGCCCACCCGATTGTCCGACTCGTTGACTATTATTCTTCCTTCGCTCTCATAGTATCCCAGAGTGCATATGAAAACAAAAGGGCGAACATGATCAATCCTGTAATTTCTCCGGAATGCGAGTCTGCCCACGCGCTCATATACCAATTTGCATAACCGAAATTCCAGACTTCCTGGTCGAAGAATTTCAGGAATGCATTCAATACTCCAAACAACGATCCGCCTGCAATAAATCCCGAAGCGATCAATGTCCCGCGCGAAAAGCGAGCGTTGTTTAATTTCTCATTCTTGGTCCGTGTCGTCACCCACCATGCGATAAGGCCGCCGAATACCAGCGGCGTATTCAACTCCTGCGGAATGTACATTCCAAGCGCGAATGCAAGCGGCGATATTTGCACCATTGTAAGGATCAGCGCGATCACGGCGCCAACGGCATAGAGGACCCATGGGGCGGAGACGTTGGACATGAGCGGCTGGATAACGGCCGCCATTGCATTCGCCTGCGGCGCCACCATCGCGTGCTCGCCTTTGAAGCCGAACGATTTGTTGAGAACGATGATAACTCCGCCGACCGTTGCCGCTGAAACGAGCACGCCGAGGAATTTCCATGTTTCCTGTTTTTTCGGCGTCGAGCCGAGCCAATAGCCTATTTTGAGGTCTGTAATGAATCCGCCGGCAACAGAAAGTGCGGTGCAGACAACTCCGCCGATGATCAGCGCACTAACCATCCCCGATGTGCCCGTCAATCCGATCTGCACAAGAACAAAAGACGACAGGATCAGCGTCATCAACGTCATTCCGGACACCGGATTCGTGCCGACGATCGCTGTTGCATTTGCGGCGACGGTCGTAAAGAGGAATGATACAATCATCACGATCAACAAGCCTGCTACTGCATGCGTGAAATTAAAGACCACGCCGCCGTAAAAGAAAACAAAGATAAGCAGCGCTGTCAACAAAATGAGGAGGGCCACAAAAAGCATTTTGATATCTGTCTGCCAACGAACGGTAGTTTCCGTTCCGGCAGTTTTTGCATGAAAGATTTCTTTGTACGCCAGGGAGAACGCTCCGCCGATAATTTTCGACGAGCGGATAATGCCGATAATTCCCGCCATCGCAATACCGCCGATGCCGATCTGCCTGACATAATTGCGGAAGATTTCTTCCGCCGACATGTCCGCAATGAGTTTGGTGGCCGTTGCGCCCAACGGAATGGTCAGCGCATGCCCGACCTCGTACACCAGGGGTACAAGGACAAACCATGAAAGGAACGAGCCGGCAGCAATAATCGCCGAGTACTTCAGGCCGACGATGTAACCGAGCCCAAAGACCATCGCCGACACATCGATCTTCGCCACCATCTTCACCTTATTTGCCAGCACTTCACCGTAGTGAATCATCCTCGATGAGACTACTTCGGACCACCATCCGAATGCGCTGAACGTGAAATCGAAAATGCCGCCGATCAATCCGCTCACCACCAGCACCGTTGCCTGCGATCCCCCCTTTTCACCCGCGACAAGGATTTCTGTCGTTGCCGTCGCTTCGGGAAAAGGAAGTATTCCGTGCATGTCCTTCACAAAATATTTTCTAAAGGGGATCAGGAACAGAATTCCGAGGAAGCCGCCTGCGGCCGAGGCAAAGAACACTTGGAAGAAATTTGCCGGAAGGTCGAGAATGTACAAGGCGGGGATCGTAAAAATTGCGCCCGCGACAATGACGCCCGAGCTTGCGCCGATCGACTGGATGATAACGTTCTGTCCGAGCGAGCCTTTTCGTTTGAAAGCCGCCGAAAGTCCAACTGCGAGAATTGCGATAGGAATCGCAGCTTCAAAGACCTGGCCGATTTTCAACCCTGAGTATGCCGCAGCCGCAGAAAAGAGGACTGCCATTACCAAGCCCCAGCCGACCGACCATGGAGTTACTTCCTCATACGATTTGTTTGGATCCATGATCGGGCGGTACTCTTCGCCCTCTTTTAATTCTTTGTATGCATTGTTCGGAAGAGTGTTGGAGGGAGTGGCGGGTGTTTCCATGCGAGCGTTCCTTCAAGATGAGTTTATCAACCGCCAGGGGAAAAACTCTTTGCGCCCTGGCGGTTAGAAAAAGTTAGCTTCGTTCAGCCCAGAGTTGCACAAGGTTGACGACCGTTTCGACAGCTTTTTCCATTCCGTAGACAGATGCCCATTCATTCTTGCAATGATAATTCTGTCCGCCGGTAAAAATATTCGGCGTCGGCAAACCATTTTCTGTTAACCGCGAACCGTCGGTGCCGCCGCGAATCGGCTGCCATTTCGGTTGGAGGCCGGATCGTTTCGTGGCTTCTTCAAGGCAATCGAGAAGCCGCGGATCGTTGCCGAGACCGTCTTTCATATTTCGGTACTGCTCGATGATCTTCAATTCAATTTTTGCTTTCGGATGGAGCGGCCCCACTTCCGCGATGATCTTTTCCAGTTTCTGTTTGAGCACCTTCAATCCCGGGGTATTGAAATCGCGGAGGAGAATTTTCAGCGTCGATTTTGATTCTTCCCCTTCCACGGTGTGCGGATGAATGTACGGCTCGTAGCCTTCAGTCGTTTCCGGCGCGGTGTCTTTCGGCATACGCGCGATGATATCTGCCATCGTGCGGATGGAGTTTACCATGATTCCTTTTGCCGATCCGGGGTGAATGTTTCTCCCATGCACGGTAATGACTGCCTGGTCCGCGCTGAATGTCTCTTTGTTCAACTCACCAGGAGTATCGCCGTCGACCGTGTAGGCAAATTTAGCGCCGAATTTTCTTATGTCGAAATATTTTGTCCCCGCGCCGATCTCTTCATCGGGAGTAAAACCGATGCGGATGTCGCCATGAAGAAAGGCCGGGTCGTTCAGGAGCGTCTGTGCCGCCGTCATGATGATTGCGAGACCTGCTTTATCGTCCGCACCGAGAAGCGTTGTGCCGTCGCTGGTGACGACTTTTTTCCCGACGTTATGACGCAATTCCGGATTCTCCGAATCCTTGATGACAACCGACTTGTCACCCGGCAGCACAATGTCGCCGCCCTTATAGTCGATGACCTGCGGCTTCACGTTCGCGCCGCTTTCCGATGGGGACGTGTCGACATGTGAGATCAGTCCGACAACAGGGACTTTGCCGTATGCTTTATGAGACGGCGGGAGGTTTGACGGAACCGTTGCCATCACGTACCCATACTTGTCAATAGCGGCGTCTTCTATTCCCAGATCTTTCAATTCTTTTACGAGCAGGTTTAAAAGGTCGAGTTGCTTTGCTGTGCTTGGGTATGAATCGGCGTCTTCTTTCGACTGCGTGTCGATTTTCACATAGCGGAGAAGACGATCCAGAACACTTTCATTCATCATGCGATCCTCGGGGAAAATGTTTTTGTTGAACTCAACTGTCGGAAGGTTCATGACACCTATCGAGATTGAGCTTTTCTTTGTTTCAAGCCTTCCGATGGTTCGTTATATGCGAAGGTTGTTCAATGCGAGAAGATAGCAAGTTTGCATGAAAAAAGCAGGTGAAATATTTTCTCCCAATAAAAGTTCCCGCGATAAAGGAAGTTCTCAATTCTTTTTGAATGCGAAAGAAAGATTAAAAAAAGTAAACGAGGATTTTGACATAATCCAAAGTTAATATTTTTGTTTTCTTTGATTGCAATTTTAAGAAAAGCCAGCCTCGGCACTTTACAAACCGGGGTTTAAACATCAAAACCGTAACTTTATACAGCGGCATAGTTTTTGCACCTTTTGCCGCTATAAAGATACTGTTCACATCACGACGTTTACCGCTACACCCCACATCAAAAGTTTGAATCAGCAGCACCATTCTTCAAAATTTTTTCGAATAAATTTATTCCCCCGGAGGTTTGTATGTCAGAGTATGTAAAGGCCTTAATGGCTGATGTAAAAGCAAAAAATCCCAGCGAGCCGGAATTCCATCAGGCAGTCCAAGAAGTTCTTGACTCTCTCAGCATCGTATTGGACAAGCATCCAGAATATCGCAATGCAAAGATTCTCGAGAGAATTATTGAACCCGAACGAGTCATTATGTTCCGTGTCCCATGGACGGACGACCGTGGAACAATTCACGTGAACCGTGGATACCGCATTGAGATGAACAGCGCGATCGGCCCGTACAAAGGCGGGCTCCGTTTCCATCCGTCCGTGACGCTCGGCATTTTGAAGTTCCTTGCATTTGAGCAAGTATTCAAAAACAGTTTGACGACCCTGCCGATGGGCGGAGGTAAGGGCGGATCGGATTTCGACCCGAAAGGGAAGAGCGACAACGAAGTGATGCATTTTTGCCAGAGCTTCATGACCGAGTTGTCCCGCCACATCGGGCCCGACACGGACGTGCCGGCAGGCGATATCGGCGTCGGCGGACGGGAAATTGGTTTTCTCTTCGGCCAGTACAAAAGATTACGGAACGAATTTACCGGCGTGTTGACGGGGAAAGGCCTGAACTGGGGAGGCTCTCTTATACGCCCCGAAGCTACGGGCTACGGCGCTGTCTACTTCGCGTCGGAAATGTTGTCGACAAAAGGACAAACCCTCGAAGGGAAGAAATGTCTTGTCTCCGGCAGCGGAAACGTCGCTCAATATACCGTCGAGAAGATAAATCAACTCGGCGGCAGAGCATTGACCTTGTCCGATTCCAACGGCTATATTTATGACGAAGAAGGGATTTCGAAAGAGAAACTATCCTTCGTGATGGAACTGAAAAACGTGCGCCGCGGAAGGATCAAAGAATTCGCGGATAAGTATAAAAGCGCAGTGTTCATTCCAATCGACCCAAAGGCAAACCATAATCCGCTGTGGAACCACAAAGCCGATTGCGCTTTTCCAAGTGCGACGCAAAATGAGATCAATGCCGACGATGCGCAGAACCTTCTCAAGAATAAGGTCTATGTCGTTGCCGAAGGTGCAAACATGCCGACAACGCTCGACGGTGTAAAGTTGTTCCTCGATGCCGGAATTTTATTCGGTCCTGCAAAGGCAGCGAATGCCGGCGGAGTCGCCGTTTCCGGTTTAGAGATGGCACAAAACAGTATGCGCGTGCCGTGGACCCGTGAAGAAGTTGACAATCGCCTCCATCTTATTATGAAGAGTATTCATAAGACGTGCGTTGAGATGGCCAACCGGTTCGGGACGCCGGGAAATTATGTTAACGGCGCAAACATCGGCGGATTCCTTAAAGTCGCCGATTCGATGATCGACCAGGGATTAGTATAACAATCTCCGAAGAAAAAAACGCAGGCGAGTAAATTCCTTCTCGCCTGCTTTTATTTTTGCTTTTTCTTTATTACCATTCCTCAATGCAAACCATCGATCCCCTCTGGGTTGAACACGGTTACGGTGCCCGCGTCCAGGGTTTTCAAAACCTGGCCCGCTTCCGCGTTCGCGACATTCTTCTTGTCTCCAGCCTTTACGATTCATACCTGTTTGAAGAAGACGGAAGGCTGTACGAGTTAATCCGAAACGAATATCAAGGATTGAACTTAAGCCATTCGCCGGAACTCACCCGGGTGTCGAGCGGGAAAGATGCACTCGTGCTGGCGAAAGAAGAGAATCGCTTCGATATGATCATCACAACGCTGCATATCGAAGACATGCATGCTGCGACGTTCGCGCGGATGGTGCATGAAGCCGGATTGAATGTCCCAATCGTGGTGCTGGCGTATGATAACCGTGAATTGACTGAATTGTTCGCGCACCACGATACGTCGGTGTTTGACAGGGTATTTATCTGGCAGGGAGATTTTCGTATCATCATCGCCATCATCAAGTACGTTGAAGACCGGTTAAACGTCGAAAACGATACCCGCGCTGCGGGCGTCCAATCGATCATTCTTATTGAAGACAATGTCCGCTTTTATTCGTCCTATCTTCCGCTCATCTACACCGAGACGCTGAAACAATCGCTGCGGCTGATCTCCGAAGGAATTAATCTTTCAGATAAATTCCTGAGGATGCGTGCGCGGCCGAAAATTCTTCTCTGCACGACATACGAAGAAGCGTGGGAGTATTACCGGAAATACCAGGACTATATTCTCGGAGTGATCTCGGATATTGATTTTTTCCGTGAAGGGGTTCAAAACCCTCAGGCCGGCATCGAATTTGCAAAGAATGTAAAAATTGAACATCCCGACATTCCGATTTTGCTTCAATCGAATATGCGGGAGAACGAGAAACAGGCGCGGTTAGTCGGCGCCTCGTTCCTGCTCAAGGATTCTCCGACGCTGCTGGAAGATTTGCGGCAGTTCATGGTACAGTATTTCAGCTTTGGCGACTTTGTATTCCGCACACAGGATGGGGTTGAGGTGGGCCGGGCACACGATTTAAAGACACTCGAAGAACAACTCCATCTGGTGCCCGAAGAAAGCATTCGCTACCACGGCGAACGGAATCACTTTTCGAATTGGCTCAAGGCGCGCACGGAATTCTGGCTCGCCCACCGCCTGCGCCCGCGCAAGGTGTCGGATTACCCGTCCGTGACGGCTCTCCGTGCCGACCTTATCGCCTCTTTGCGCGACTACCGCCAGCTTCGCCAGCGGGGGAGTATTACAGATTTTACGAAAGAAACGTTCGACGCGTCGAATAGTTTTGCGCGTATCGGCAGCGGTTCGTTGGGCGGGAAAGCTCGCGGCCTGGGGTTTGTCAACCTTCTTATCAACAGTCACGATGTGCGCGACAGGTTTGACGGTGTGAAAATTTTTGTCCCATCGTCAGTGGTAATCGGAACGGATGTTTTCGATCAATTTTTGGACGACAACCGGCTTCGGAGTTACGCTCTTAACGCCGACGACGATACCGAACTTACCCGGCGATTCCTCGAGGCGAAAAAATTTCCGGACGAGATACTGAATGACCTGGCGGCATTTCTCGAGCTCGTGAATGAGCCGCTCGCTGTTCGCTCGTCGAGCCTGCTGGAGGACTCCCAATACCATCCGTTCGCCGGTGTGTACGAAACATATATGATTCCGAATAATGACCCCGACCGGCGAAGCAGGCTGAAAGAACTCGTGAAAACGATTAAGCGTGTCTATGCTTCAACGTTTTACCGGTCCGCAAAAGATTATATTCGCGTGACATCGTACCGGCTTGAAGAAGAAAAAATGGCGGTGATCATCCAGAAGATGGTTGGTGTGCCGCACAACAATAAATTTTATCCGGATTTTTCCGGTGTCGGGAAATCGTACAATTTCTATCCTCTCCAGCCGCAAACGCCGCAGGACGGCATTGCGTCGGTCGCGTTGGGCCTCGGAAAAATCATCGCCGACGGCGGAAATGTTCTCCGTTTCTGCCCGAAACATCCCCTTCAGCTCCAACAATTGATGTCGATCGACGACGTTATCCGAAACAATCAGAATGAATTCTTCGGACTTGTCCTTAATGAGCGTGAGGACGCGATTGTTGTTACCCGCGACATGCTGGTGAAAAAATTCGACCTGCATATCGCCGAATACGATGGTACATTGAATGCAATCGGCTCGACGTACTCCCACGAAAACAATTCTATTTCCGACGGCATATCGAGACAGGGAACTCGTTTGGTCACCTTCGCGCCGGTATTGAAGGGACAGCTATTTCCCCTCCCCAAAATTCTTGAACTACTTCTCGACATGGGAAGCTGGGGGATGGGCTCGGCTGTGGAAATAGAATTCGCCGTTAATCTCTCCGTGCCGAACGGAAAACCGAAAGAATTCGGCCTGCTCCAGATGCGCCCGCTGGTCATCAGCCGGGAGTTGGAAGAATTGAACGTTGAAGAGATCGACCCGGCAGGACTGGTGTGCCAGAGTTTGCAGGTTTTGGGGAACGGCGTCATCAAAGATATTCACGATATCGTCGTTGTGGACATCAACCGGTTCGACCGGGCGAAAACCCGCGAAGTCGGCTGGGAGGTGAGCCGGCTCAACATGAAACTGGTTTCGGAGAACACGCCGTACCTTCTCATCGGCGTCGGACGATGGGGGACGCTCGACCCGTGGCTTGGAATTCCCGTCACGTGGGATCAAATCTCCGGAGCCCGCGCAATCGTCGAAGCGAACATGAAAGATTTCAATGTCGCTCCGTCGCAAGGGTCGCACTTTTTCCAGAACCTCACGTCATTTATGGTCGGATATTTCACGGTCAACGCTCAGGCGAATCAAGGGTTTATTGATTGGGACTGGCTTGGCGCGCAGCATGCCGTAGAAGAAATGACTTACACGCGCCACATCCGCTGCGAAAAACCAATCACGGTCAAAATGAACGGGCACAAGAACAAAGGAATTATTTTGAAACCGGGGGTGTAACTGACGCGGAGTGTTTTTCCCTCCACTAGAAGGGGAGGGTCAGTTCCAAAAGGACTCCCTCGGGGGTGGGGTTAGCAGTTCAGAATTTCTTCTGCAGTTCATCCAGCCTTTTTAAATTCTCGGTCGCCGTTTGGTTCTCGGGATCGATTTGAATTGCCCGCGTGTAGTATTCGCGAGCCTTGACATACGATTTCATGTTCTGGTATGCAATCCCGGCTTGAATGTTCGCGTCGGTGCTTCGTGCGTTCAATTCCAGCGCGCGTTCGTACTGTTTGATTGCATCCTCGAACAACGCTGCGCCGTTGTAGGCAATGCCAAGATAATAATGGATGTCGTAAAAATCGTTTCCGCGTGCAAGCGCCTGTGTCAGCAAATCGATCATCGGCTTGAAATTTGAATTCTTGAAGTAATTGGTATACAAGAATCGGTAGGCGGAATAATACAGCGTGTCGGTAGAAACGGCTTTCTGGAAAAAGTTGTTCGCCTTATAGCTGTCTCCGATGCGGTCATACAGCTTTCCAAGGGCGAAGGCGGCCGGGGCGTAGTCTTCGGCAATGAGCATCGCGTCTTTATAGTGTTCTGCCGCTCCGTCTGTGTTTCCCTTTTCTTCCGCCGCTTCGCCGTCGCGCATATGTGCGAGCACTTCGCTCGGAATCTTCTTCTCCCGCGTGTCGATGAGAATACGCAGGCCATCCATCCTGTTCGTCAATTCATGGTCGTAGGATGTCTTCATCACCTGAAAGATTTCTTTCCGCGCGTCCGTAAAATTTAAGAAATAGAAATCGTTCACCGCTGTCAGTACCGAATAAAAGGGGAGCGGAAACTGTGCCGAGTCTCTGCTGAGATTGGCAAGGAACCCTGCAGGGAACAGCTCTAATCTGTTCTTCCAGCGCTCGTTTGCAATGCGGGTGAACGTTTCGTACGATTCTTCGATATTATATTTTTTTAACCGGGCGGAAAGTTCTTCAGGAATCGTAAAAGTCATTTCTCTTGCCGCCGAATCCGCGAAGTTGACGGATGCAAAGGCATACGCAAGTGCTTCAACAATGTACTTGTACTTGAAGTCGATTCTCCCTCCCGACGACCCTGCAATAATCCATCGCACGTTGAAATCGTCGAGCGCTTGATGAAGCGAGTCGAGGGCAGTATGCGAGCGTTGGATTGCGCTTCGCGCTTTTTCCATCAACGGTGCAACGGTTTCATCCGCGGCAGAAATGCCGAGCGACTGGTCGGCAAGCGAATCTTCGACGAACTGAAATTTCGGAACAGCTTCTCTGTTTGCCGCGATCTTCTGCTTTATGCCAGCGCCGCTCGCCATCGTTTTCGAAAGGCTGTCGAACTTCTCTTCAAAGTATTTTGTGAATCCCTCTAACCGTTTTTCCTTGGCGGTAGAGTATGTAGGAAAAATTGCAAGCCCCTGGTCGCCGAGGATCGTGTTAAAGTTCGCGATCGCTTCTTTATAGCACAAGGCGTTCAACGCCTTGTCCGCAGCATCGAAATACCGCGTTACCTTTGAATAGCCGGCCCAGTATTCCTGCGGCACTTTCACTTCAATTCTTGCCACTCCGTTGTTGAGCGGATACTCGAATGCGAACGGTTTGTTGAGCGCGAATGTTTTTCGAAATCCGATCAGCACGATCGTGCTGTCGCCGTTGGCAATTATATTGTCCGCAAAATCCGGATGAAGCCGTAACGAATCCTGCGTCAACGAAAACTGCGGGAGGTTCTCTTTAAGGAAATCTGGGTCGATAGTCCAGCTTCCTTCATTTTGAAGGAGAAAATAATAATACGTCCCGCTATTCACATTTTCACAATTAAGCTTCGTCTCGCTTTTCTGGGTTGAGAGGGTAAGCCTGACAAATCTGGGTCCGCCCATATTGAACAGGCCGGATTTTTCGGCAATTTTTAGTTTTATTGAAACGGGATTTTGCTGAGCGTTTGCCCCGGAAAACAGGAAAAAAAACGGCAGGAAAACGGAAAGGAAGAAGTTTTTCATGGAATTCTTAAAACCGCAGTAAGAACCGTCAATAGCCAAAAACACTCAAAAAGTCGAATTGAATATATAAAACGGAGGGGCGAGAGTCAATTGCTTTTCTCTTCGGCCGGCTTTCTTCGGTGTGATAAGGAGCCTTGACAAAGAGATGACTTTTTCCCATACTTGTGAACATTCTGCGTTCTTCTCGCCGATCCCCAACCGATGAGCGATCGACTATACTCCCAATAATTGTCGTTTGAAAAAAGGGAATATATGATTTCAAGGGTCTCACTGCTCGCATTCTTTTCCGCGGTATTCCTCTGTTTAGTGGAATTGTCTGCGCAGGAATTATACGTTGAACCCATTCAACACGCCACGGTTGCGAGAAACACGATTTACACCGCAAAAATCGCCTCGGGGGGAGGGCTTCTTGCTTTAGCCGGATTAGACAAATCAATAAAGATTATTGACCCCGTAACTCTGCGGGAAAAGTGTACTCTAACCGGGCGCAGTTCGAGGATATTGACCCTTGCAATTACTGCAGACGGAAAGTATCTCGTTTCAGGAGGGGCGAACGGACTTCTTTCTTTTTGGAGCGTTGCCGATAGTACACTGTTAAAAGAGTTTCCGGCACACGGAAAAGGTCTTGGAGTTCGCTCGCTCGACATTGATGCGGGGGGAAGAATTGTCAGCGGCGGAGGCGACGGAGAAATAAAACTTTGGACAATGGCATCGGACGACGTTCTTGGTATGCTTCCCAATGGAACGGATGAGAGCGAAGTGCTCGGTGTTAGTTTCAACCCGGCTGGGAACCGGGTTGCCGTTGCAAACGCCGACGGCGCCGTCAGAATTTTTGACCCGCAAAAGTATGTTCTTCTCAATACTCTAACGGAGGTTAAAAACAAAGCGACCGTCGTAACGTTCAGTCCGAACGGCAAGTATCTTGCCGCCGGGGGAGCAGACTCAACGATCAGAGTCTGGGATGCTCAAAATTTTTCTCTCCTCCATACAATGCGCGGAAATTCAAGCGCCATTACATCGCTCGCTTTCAACCCGAACAACTCATGGCTTGCTGCAACGGGGAACGGAATAGCGGTCTGGGATGTCACGACGGGGGTCCTGCGGAAAAGCATCGCGGATACCGGCATCGTCTACGCCGCTGCGTTGTTTCTGCCGGATAGTTCCACTCTTGTCGGGGTAACAGTATCCGGCGCCGTGCAGACATTTTCTGTTCTAACCCGAAAGCCGGACAGAGAACCGCCGACGATTGTTCTTCAACAGCCGGTTCTGAAAGACGGGGAAACCTGCAAAGTGTTCGCAAACGAAATTGAACTTACGGGCATTGCTTCTGATGAAAGCGGCGTTAAAGAAGCGACGGTTGCAGGGCAATCGGTTGCGTTGATGGAATTGACCGCTGATGAAAGATCGCAGTTCGGTACAAAGATTCCGTCAAAAGCATTTTCCGGTCTCGTGCAGCTCCCGCTTGTCGGTGCGAACGATATTTCTCTTACTGCAACGGATACACGGGGGAATGTTGCGACCAAAAATATCCGCATTCAGCGGCTGACAAAGGAATCCGCCGTAGAGATTGTCAACCCAAAAGAAAACGCGGAGACGGACCAGGCGTCGGAAAATCTGGAATTCAAAATATGGTTCGATTACTCGCGGTATACTATTTCACTCAATACCATTGAAATTGCCGGCAAGGAAAATATTCCCCGGAAGCTGTCGGGCATTCTTCAATCTGAAACGATTCCTCTTTCGTCGGGGTTCAACCAGGTTCAGTTCGCTGTCTACGGCAAGAACGGCGAAAAGATTTCAAAAGTCATTAATATTAACCGCCGCATTTTGGCGAACGCGGCTTCTGTCGAGGCCGACAAACCGCGGCGGAACCCTTCAGGCCAGCCGCAGCAATGGGCGGTCGTGATCGGGATTTCAGAGTACTCGAATCCGTTGATCAAAAACCTCAGCTATGCGGAACGTGATGCCCGCGACTTTGCGGAGTTTTTGAAGAGCCCGGCCGGCGGCGGTTTCGAGCCGGACCACATGAAAATTCTTCTAAACAAAGATGCAACGCGGCAAAACGTTGAACAGGCGCTCTATAATTTTCTCCGACAGACCATCGACAAAGATTTGGTGATCATCTACTTCGCCGGACATGGCGCTTCGGAGCCGGCGAACCCGAACAACAACTATTTATTGACGTACGACAGCGACCCGAATTCCCTTGAAACGTCCGCCTTTCCTATGTGGGATGTCAACACGGCACTGACGCGATACATTCCTTCGAAGCGCGTCATCGTATTTTCCGATGCATGTCATAGCGGAGGAATCAGCTCCGACGTGGCGACGCGCGGGGTCTCGCTCACCGAAACGAATCTCATCAATCAATATCTTTCCGATTTGTCGAGATCGAAGGAAGGAACAATAGTTTTCACCGCAAGCCAGGCCGGAGAGGTGTCGCAAGAGCTTGATAAATTCGGGCACGGGGTTTTCACGTATTTTTTGCTGAAGGGGATGAAAGGCGAAGCCGACATCAACAACGATTACACGGTTACGATCGGAGAATTGATGGACTACGTCGAAGAAAATGTCAAACGTCAAACCAAAGGAAACCAGCATCCGACCCGCAATCAAGGGAACTACGACAAGGATATGACCATTTCGCTCGTTCCCCATTGAAATCGCCCGGTCGCTATCTCCATTCATGAAAGGATAATACGTAATGGCTGTAAGACTATGGTCCAGAATCTTCCTGATGATCTTTTTGTCGGGAGTATTGTCAATCGTCTATGCGCAAGACGCATCCCCCGACAATAATATCCAGTACAACTGGGCGTTTGTCGCGCGGGGCGGAAATCCGGGAAATCGGCGAATCGGAGTTGTCACCAAGGATACGTCGTTAAAAACCGGAGATGAATTCAAATTGTTTGTCAACCTGGTCAAGCCGGCGTTCATTTACGTGATCCATAAGAGCTCCGCTAACGAGCTGTCGCTGCTGTTCCCCTACGACAGCGCGATGTTCGAGAAAGACTACAAGCTCGACAAGAATTACTACATCCCGAAAGGCCGTGAATGGTACAGGCTAGATAAGAATACGGGGACGGAAACATTTTACGTGCTCGCCTCATCCGAGCGGCTGACAGACCTTGAGAACGATTTGCACGCCTACTTTAAATCGGCAACGGATAAAAAACCCGATGCAGCCTTATTCGTCGTAAACGAAATTAAAGACATTAAAAAGCGGTTCCGGACTTTTGCGACGATTGCCGAGCGGCCGATCAGCATTGCCGGCAATGTCCGCGGGGAAAAGCAGCCCGCGGTTGACCCCGAGCGCGTTGACATTGCACAGTTTGCTTCCGAGATTTTGGCGAACAATTTTTTCAGCAAGACGATTTCCATTGACCACAAGTAAAAAGCGCAGAGTTACCGGCGCCGGATTGTTAATCGCCGCATCGTTTTGTTTGTCGCATTTCCTTTTTTGGATTTTTCCCGGCGTATTCGAATCCTGGAATCGCCAAACGGTCGACCGGCTCTTCCTTGCACGAGCCGCATTCCACCCACCGGCGTACGACTCTTCGATCCTTCATGTCGATATTGCAAATTCCACCATTAAGAAGCTGAGCTACTATTTTCCGCGCCGGTACTACGGCGACGCTGTCAATGTATTGAGGAGAATGAATTGCGCCGCCGTCGCCTTCGACATTATTTTTGCCCAAAGGATACAATCGTTCGACGACAGCATCTTAATCGCTTCAACAAAGACATTCGGGCGGGCGTATTTTCCCGTAGCTTTTGGTTTGGACGATACGACCGTCAACAAGGGAACGGTCTCCCCCGACGTTGTTCATTTTCTGGACTCGACATCGTGGGTTCTCGATGCGCAAGATGCCGGCGAATTTTACAAAGCCGGTGCGACGCTCCTGACGTGGAATGAGCTGGCAACGGTTGCCCGCGGCATCGGCTTTATCAGCGTTGAGCCCGATGCCGACGGTGTCTTCCGGCGGGTTCCGCTGCTGATTCGCTACGGGGAAAAATTCTACCCGAGCATGGCGATGCGGCTGGTTTGCGACTATCTTCAAGTTACGCCGGATCGCATCGTAGTACGGGGCGGAAGGTCGATAACGCTCAGAAATGCCCGGACACAGGATGGAACAAACCACGATATCGTCATTCCTATTGATTCGCGCGGCAATATGCTGATCAATTGGATCGGCGATTGGTCTGCTATGAGGCATTTGAGTTTTTCGCAAGTGCTGAGCATCGCCGATGACAACGACGAGGTCGAGGCGTTCGGTGAGCGGTACGGCGGGTCCATCGCCATTATCGGCGACGTCTCTACCGGTGTATCCGACATCGGACCGACTCCTTTCGAGCAGAACTTCCCCCTTGTTGGACTCCATGCGAATACGCTCAACACGATCCTCACGCAAAATTTCTTATTCGAGTTGCCTGCTGTACCGATGCTCTGTGTGGAACTAGTTTTTGCTGCGCTTTTCTTTTTCTTTTCGAGCCGATTGAGATCGGTACGGTTTGCGCTTGCAGTATTCGGCCTTCTTGCGGCGTACGTTGCTGCCGCTTCAACGCTCTTCATATACGCGAATGTGGTCATGGCGATCATTCGTCCATTGATGAGCGGCGCCTTTTCAGCAGCGTCGGTCATAGTGTACTGGTACGTTACAGAAGAGAAAGAGAAACAAAAGCTTCGTTCAAAGTTTGAACAATATTTTCCCCCCTCGGTTGTACGCCAACTGGTGGATACTCCGGACATGCTGACAACGATGCCGAAAAGAAAAGAAGTCACCATCATGTTCAGCGACATCAAAAGCTTCACGACATATTCGTCGACGATGACGCCGGAAGAGATCAGCACCACGTTGAACGAATATTTCGAGGCGATGACCGACATCGTTTTCAAGTACGGGGGAACGGTGGACAAATTTATCGGGGACGGCCTGATGGTTTTTTACGGTGCGCCGGAACCGCAGCCGGACCACGCGCTCCGCTGCGTACGGGCTGCGATTGAAATGCAACATAAGTGCCGCGAACTGAAACGCCGTTGGGAACCGGCAGGGAGGCTTCCGCTTCGGATCCGGATCGGTATTAACACCGGCGAGGTTGTCGTGGGAGATCTGGGTTCGGCCCGGAGGATGGAGTACACCGTTCTCGGCTCGGATGTCAACCTTGCTCAGCGGCTTGAATCCAACGCACCGGTTGAAGGCATCATGATTTCAGAAGCAACATACCGGCACGTCAAAGGTGAAGTTCCCATTCGTCCGCTCGACCCGATAAAAGTGAAAGGGCTCGAAACGCCGGTGGTGGTGTATGAAGTTCTGGTGGAGGGGGAATAAAAAATTTTCTCGCGGATCAATTTGAGACATCTGAAAAATCGTCTCACGCAAAGCCGACAAGGCGCAAGGAGTCTCTTTCTAATTCATTTTGCGACGTAGCATCCGGCGAAGCATCTTCCAACGGAATCCCTTTGGGACCTTCGGGGCTTGGGCGAGCCATACGTTTGGAATTATTCAGAAGTCTCAATTTAGAAATACAGTCCGTACCAAATGGCGGACTGGCTGATCCGGACCGCAGGCATCGGGAGGTGAATGTAATTCAGCATCTCCCACAGCGACTTAAGGAATTGTGAATCGCCGGGGAGTTTCCGTAAATCAAGGTCGAGTGCAATAATCGTCTCATGGTAAGAGTGAGGCGTGTTTAAACCGCGGACAGTATAACCGGCTGCAAGTCCGACGATCGACGGCCAATACTCCTGAAAATTTTTCGGCAGCAGATCGTGCACGGTAATTCCCATCCAAAATCTTTGTCCCTCGTGGTCTTCAAGAAAACCCGGCAGAGTTTGCCCTGCATCGACAACGGCATTCTTGGATGCAACGTACGAAGCTTTCGGCGTGAAACTCTTCAGCCACGGGACGTAGTACTGCGCCAGCGGATATCCTGCGCCGAATAGATTCGCAAGCTCATCGACACGGTCGAATCCAAGGTAGTCAATGTGGCCGTCTTCTATCTTCATGAAAGTGAGGAATGTGAAAGAAGTTGCCGCTCCGCAGAGAACAGCATCCTGTTCATCATAGCCTGCCCATGAAAGTGCCTTTGTAGAAATGACGCTTCCCACCGCGCTTCCGTAAAAATGGAGAAGCTTATCCTGATTTCGGGCATAGGAAAAATCTTCATGAAATCGAAACGAAGAATAGTGGCTCTTCCACAGCGGTTCATACCGGGTAAAATGAACTGCGACTCCGCTTGCGACAACAGCACCTCCAACGATAGCGAGCCGTGGTCCGCTGATTTGGGATGAATCAAGCGGCTGGGGATTTTTTTTTTCGGATTGAGGGAGGACGATACCGGCAGACAAAAAGCAGAAAACTAACAAGAATCGGGTTCCGAAATAACGAGTTCGGCAGTCGCATGCGATGAGCATTCTCCCCAGAATCTTCATCCTATAATAAACATAAAATAACAGAAAGGGTCAAACAAAACCTGTATACGGGGGTGTCCTAATTTGAGTCTTTATGTCACAATTTCTGAGTTATGCATTCTAAAGACATGGATCCTTCTCCTTGGTTTTTCCTTCAGTGAATCATGTCTGGAGAGGTTTTTGCTGGCAACCGACGGGAAACTTTGATAATATTGTTAGATAATGTATATTTGAGCCATTACTGTTGCCGTGTAGGGGCTCGGGATAGTTAACAGTTATATTTTTGGAGCCTGCGTGTTGCTTTGTTGCATGTATCATCGCATCGATGGAGATAAATTATCCAATTCCCGTGCAATTTTTGAAAAACATTTCGAGTATATCAAAGAGCACTTCCAAGTTGTTTTGCCGGGCGATGTTTTGGCAAAAGACCTCGTAAATCTCTGCATGGTTTTTGATGATGCTAGTTATAGTTTCTACCGTTATGTCTTTCCGTTAGTACAAAGATTTGGAATGCGCGTAGTTCTTGCAGTTTCCCCAAAGTTCATTCTAGATTCAGGCGATCACATTCCTCAAGATGTCCGTTTGGGCGTGCCGACTGATGAAATGATGGGGGGAGACAGATATGTACAATCGGCCCCATTTTGTTCGTGGCGCGAGCTGTCTGAGATTAGTTCCGGCGGTTTGGTGAAAATTGCGTCGCACTCGTATTCACATCCCAATCTGCTTCAATGCCGAAACATTGAGGATGAACTCTTCAAATCAAAACAAGTCCTCGAACAAAAATTACACCACCATGTCGATACTTTCGTCTACCCGTATGGACAGTTTAACGCGTCGATTGTGAAGTATGTACAAAAATACTACAAATACAATTTTGCCGTTGGTGCGGGAGACAATAGAACATGGGAAGGAGTCGGCGGCGTGTTGTTCAGGATTTATGCCGATGATTTACGCGACCCCGTTTCTATTTTCAGTCAGACGAATTTGACAAAGTACAAAACATTGCGCGCCGGGCTATTTGTCAAAAAATGGTTTATGGACCGTACACCATCGGCGCAATAATCTTTGATCATTCTTACAGGCTGTGAAAATTCTTCTCGTTCACAATTTTTATGGATCGACTGCGCCAAGCGGGGAGAACACTGCATATCGTGCCGAAGCTGGACTTCTTCGGAACCGCGGGCATTCCGTTACAGAATTTAACCGGCACAGTGATGAAATACTTCGAGAAGGTTTCATCGGGTCGCTGAGGGGAGCGGCCGGCGCCGTATGGAATCCGTTCAGTTTGAATGCGCTGAAGCGCAAATTGCGGGAAGTGAAACCCGACATAGTCCACATTCACAACACATTTCCGCTTCTATCGCCTTCTGTTTTTTACGCTTCTCGGGAACATAATACTCCGACGGTGATGACGATGCATAACTATCGGATCGGTTGTTCGGCGGCAACTGCTCTCCGAAAAGACAAGCCATGCACGCTCTGTCTGGACAGAAAGAGCGTCATCCCGGCGCTGCGGTACGGCTGTTACCGTGACAGCAGAATAGCGACACTTCCCGTTTCTGCAATGATTGCTTTTCACAACGCAATAAATACATGGCGAACGAACGTCGACGCATTCATCACGTTAACGGATTTTCAAAGAGAAAAGATGATTCAATTCGGAATTCCGACTGAATCGCTTTTTGTTAAACCTCAATTTCTCGAACTTCCCCCTCAACCGATTCCATGGAAAGAGAGGGACAATAAAACGGTTTTTGTCGGCAGGTTGTATGCGGCGAAAGGAATACACGTTCTGGTGGAGGCGTGGCAGCAAATGGGAAAGGATGCGCCGCAATTGGAGGTCATCGGGGACGGGCCGATGAGAGAGCAGCTTGTTCGTTCGGTCCGGGAGAGCGGGGCGTCCGATTCGGTTTCATTTCTTGGAAACGTTTCGCGCGAGGAAGCGATGAAACATATCTCGACCGCAAAATTGCTGGTTATTCCCTCACTGTGCTACGAGGGATTTCCTATGGTTGTCCAGGAAGCCTTTGCCCTCGGCGTTCCGGTTGCCGCGTCGAATATCGGCTCCTTGCCGTACCTTATCACCGAAAATAACAACGGCAGACTGTTCATTCCGGGAGACGCCGGAGATATTATTGCGTGTGTGAAGGGGTTGCTTGCCGACGATGCAAGATTGCGTGTTTTGGGTGAAGGTGCACGTCACGACTTTGATGAAAAGTATACCGCGGAGAAAAATTACAGCCGTTTGATGGCTATTTACGGTGCTGCGGGCGAACATCGGAAAACGAAAGTGCATGAACAATGACGGATTTTCAGCGTGAGATGATTTGGAATGTTCAGGTTCAGACGGCACAATTGCCCGAAATTCTTGATGCGATTGACGACGGAATTTCCCGGGGAATGAAGGGCAAAACTCTGTTCTGCGCGAACCCGCATTCACTCGTTGTTGCAAAAGACGACCGTCAATTCCTGAACGCCCTTGGTGCCGCCGACTATCTCATTCCCGACGGCGCCGGGATTGTGCTGGCGTCGAAAATATTGGGGGGCACAATTACCCGCCGGATTACAGGTTACGATTTTTTCGCAGGAATGGCCGAGCGATGGAACAATACGCGCGGGAAGTCTTTTTTCTTCCTCGGCTCATCAGAAGAAGTCCTGGAAAGAATCAGAGCGCGGATGTCGGCCGAGTTTCCTCATATCTCGGTGTGCGGTACCTATGCGCCCCCTTTTAGAGAGAAATTTTCCGACGCTGATAATGAAAGAATCATTGAAGCTGTCAACCTCGCGGCGCCGACTGCGCTGTGGGTTGGAATGACGGCGCCAAAACAGGAAAAATGGAGCCAGGAACATCGCAGCCGTCTCAACGTTCCGTTCATTGCTGCGATAGGCGCCGCGTTCGACTTCTTTGCCGGAACAAAACAAAGAGCGTCGACATCTCTCCAAGACGCCGGCCTGGAATGGCTGCCGCGGCTTCTTCGGGAACCCCGAAGAGTATGGAAACGCACCCTTGTTTCAACTCCGGTTTTTCTCTATTATATTTTTTGTCAAAGAGCAGGACTGCTCCGAAACACTGCTTCACACGATTCGATGTAAGCGTTATATCTTATGCTAAGGTCAAAGAAAATATTTAGATTGACGTTGATGCTGACGGATGGAGTGACGCTCTTTGGAATATTTTTTATCCTGAGCCTTCTGCGCACCGACGTCGATTTTGTCACCGAATATTGGTACCGGGCGATTTTGCCGGTTCTTCTTACGTGGATGGTGCTGGAAGCGGTCGGCGCGTACAGCCCCGATACTGATATGCGCAGCCTTCCGTTCACCAGCCGGTATATTTTAGCGATGATTATCAGCGTCGTGTTGACAATTGTCGTTGTATATATCTTCAGCTATAAACCATCGCTCCAATTCAGCCGCAGCGTGTTGCCGGCAACGTTTCTGACGTTCCTGATTATTTCGCTTTCCGTACGGAGAGCAATCAATTCCCGTCTTGCCGAGATTCGGCGGAAAAGGTTCTATTTTGTTCTCGGAACCGACGAAACTGCGCAGGAGTTGTACCGGATGTACGCCGAAACGCCAAAAGATCAAGAGGTGCGGTTTGCCGACTTGAGCGGGAAAAAAGTCGGCTCGCCGATTTATGGAAACGGGTCGCCCGTTATCGAAGGAGATGTTCTCAATAAACTTCGGTCGATGAATGATACATGCGATGGTATTATTCTGACCGAAGACAGGTCGTCCCTGAGCAACGAAGTGTTCAGGCAACTGGTCGCACTCCATTTTCACAACGTTCCGTTAATTCCCAGCAGACTGTTCCTCGAGGAGAATTTTCGTAAAGTCCCTCTTTTTGTCCTGAACAAATGGTGGTTGTTCGAAGGCGACCTGCTGCTCGTCCGGAATCCCTGGAACACCCGTTTGAAACAGCTGCTTGACATTGCAATTGCATCGGTAGGCTTTATTTTGTTTTTCCCGGTGATGGTGATTATCGGAATATCGATCCGGATCGAGAGTCGCGGCCCGATTATTTTCAAGCAAACACGCATCGGCAGAAACGAACAACCGTTCACGATGTATAAATTCCGGACAATGATTCATGGGTTCGCTTCCGGAGATAGGTATGTCCGGGAACACGACTCACGCGTTACCAGGGTGGGAAAAATACTCCGATTGACCAGAATAGACGAATTACCGCAGTTATGGAATGTCTTAAAGGGGGAAATGAGTATGATTGGCCCGCGGGCTGAATGGTTTGAAGTTGCACGTGAATATGAGCAGAAAATTGAGTATTATCATTTCCGGCATCTCGTGAAGCCCGGCATAACGGGCTGGGCGCAGGTGAATTATTCGTACGGCGAAAATATTGACGATACTATTACGAAGCTTCAATACGACCTTTACTATATTTCTCATTATTCTTTATTGCTAGATATTGACATTATGCTGAAAACAATTCACATCATGCTGTTTGGTAAAGGGAGGTAATGAAAGCAATGCTCCTCCTTGAATCATCAGTAGTAAAACGGGTTTTCGTGTAATCAATTTCTTACTTATGCCAGCAAAAACAGTAGATCGTCGTACGGGGACATCACAGCCGGCTCTTGAATTGAGCCTTCGTGATTATATTGAAATCCTTGAACGGTGGAAATATGTCATCATCGGGATAACGCTCGCCTTTTTTATCGGTGCCGTCCTTTATACATACCTCGGCGCGTTTATTTATCAAGGAGTTGCAATCGTTCAAGTGAGCAGCAAGGCAAAAAGCGATATGGCGATAGGTTCGCTTGATTTGTCGGACATTGGAGGAAGCACGCGCAACTTGATGAAAGAAATCGGCATTCTTAAATCCCGCGTTATTGCCGAGGATGTGTTGGCCTTGCTGAAGAAAAACCCCGTCGCGACATTGGGCGGCTACGACACGCTTGAGGTGCTCAAGCGTTTGGACGACGAACCTTCGTTTGGACCGTTTGCCCACAACGAAGAGATCTTCGGCCGCCTTGATGATGCGGTGTCGTTTGACCCTGATAAGGCGTCCGACGTTATTTTCATCAGCGCGCTAAGCACGAGCCCGAAGGAAGCCGCGATTATCGCAAACGTGTACGCAGAAGCATATTACCAGAACAATCTCAATAACAGCCGGAAGCAGTTGCGCACGACGCGGGAATTTTTGGAGCGCACCCTGCAGGCCAAGAAAACGGCGCTCGACACCGTTGAGGACGCGCTTCGCCGGTATATCGAGAAACACGGTTCTATCGACGAAGAAAATCAGACCGTGGTAAAAACTATTTCCGACCTGGAAGCGCAGCGCGACGAAGTTGAGATCGAAATCGAAACGGCGAGAAGTACGGTGCTGACGTACGAGAAAAGACTGGCGGACGTCAAGGCAACGCTCCCCAAGAACGAGGAAGATGAGATTGATGCCGACAGCAAGCGGATCATGGATATGGTTGCCAGCATTGAGATACAAAAAATATTGGAACAGATTAACGCGCTTGAACAGGAACGCGACCTTATCAAAGAACAGAACTCAGAGATGCAAGACCAGGCGCTGGTGTCGAATCGGATTGCAGATATCAACAGCCAGATCGAAGCGCTCCACAAGAAAATAAACGACAAGATGGGAACCGGTCTAAACAAACCGCGAAGAACTGCTGAGAGACGCGAACTGGCCAAAGACCTTGCCGAGAAGCTCACTGACGCCCAGATGCATCTTCAATCATTGGAAGTCCGTCACAAGGCATTGGTGAACGGTATCAACCAAGGTGAAGCGCGTTTTCAGAACATCCCTAAAATCAATATTGATTACGCCCGGCTTCAACGGTCAAAAATGACGCTCGAAAAAGTCTATGTTGCCGTGGAAGAAAAATACCAGTCCGCACTTATCGCCGAGCAATCGGAATTCGGATACGTCGACGTCCTTCAGCACGCCCTTCCTCCGCAGACTCATCTTTATCCTAACATTCCCAAGAACCTCGGGTTTGGATTCTTTATCGGCCTGGTGATGGGAATCAGCTCGGCATTTTTCATCAACTATTTTGACGACCGGATTCACAAACCCGAAGATATCAAACGCCGGGGACTGAGTGTGTTGACGGTGATTCCGGCCATGGATGAAAAGGCTCTGAATCTCGTTACTCGCGTGGATCCCGTGAGCGGGACGGTGGACGGGGAACGGGGAACAGTTCGGAGAGTGGTTGGCGATGATGGGAAAGAAGCTGCGTCCGACGGTTTGATTATCGACCCGCATTTAGTTACGGCGATTAATCCTTATTCAAGAATTGCGGATTCGTACAGACGGTTGAGGACCAGCATCCAGTATTGGAAAAAAGAGACGCCGGTAAAGAGTATTCTCTTATCGAGCGGCGCACCTCAGGAAGGCAAGTCGCTGACGGCTGCAAACCTTGCGGTGGTGTTCGCGCAAACTCGAAAAAAAGTGCTGCTGGTCGACGTCGACTTGCGCCGTCCGACGGTTCACGAGCTTTTTAATTTGAACCTTGAACCCGGTCTCACGGAGGTGCTGTTCGGTGAGGTCGATATTTCTGCAGCGATACGCCACACCTTCATTGAAAACCTGGACATTCTGACTTGCGGCGCGATCCCGCTGAATCCGACCGAACTCATCGGCTCGTCGACAATGAAGAATTTGAAATTAGAACTCGACAAGATGTATGATGTTATCTTGTACGATTCGCCGCCGATCCTTCTCTTTACAGATTCAGAATTATTGGTCGCCATGGTTGATGCCGTCATTTTCGTCGTGAAGACAAATTCAACGACGTTTGACAGCCTGGAGCACTCCGTGGATATCATCGAAGGAATCAGGCTGAATCTTGCCGGCATTGTCGTCAATCAATATGAATTGAATCGCTTGCACCGGGGGTACTACCACCTGCACGGAGAGTACTACTATCAGCAAAAATATATCCCCAAGGAAAAAACATAATACGAATACCGGGATGTCCATGAAACTATTCTTGACACTATTTATCGTAATTGCGGCCGTGGCCTCTTCCTTTGCGCAGGTTCCCACCGAAACCGAACTCAACAGCGCCAAGCAATCCAGCTTGAGCAGGCCCGGGTATTTTTACTACGCAAAACCGTTTGAGGTGACCATGACGGTAAATTTGTGGGGGGAAGTTCCTCAACAAGGCGTGTATGTGATACCGACAAACACCGATATTATTCAACTGATCTCGTATGCCGGAGGGCCGAAAGAACATTCAAATTTGAATGAAGTCCTTCTTTATCGTGTGTCCGGCAAGAAAGACGTTAAAGAAAAGACTTTGTTCACAATCGCCGTACGGGACATCCTCGAGGGTAAATCGCCGACAGTGCCGCTTGCACCCGGCGACATGATCGTTGTGAAGAGAATTCCCGACTCCCTTACGTGGCAGGATGTCTTGATGATTGTCAACACAACAGCAACCCTTGGCGTGCTTGGAGTGAGCATTTACTCCATCTCCCATAAATAAGTTGGACGCTGAAAGGGACAGATTTTTGCCGGCTGCTGAGGTATTGAACGTTTTGGATTTTCTGTTGCGCCGCGCTAAATTCTCTGGAAGCTATCTTACAAATGAAATTGCGACGACCCTTCGGGACATGGTGAACAAAAGGTCCGTTCATCTGAGTAAGCAATCCGCTCGAAGAGCACGAGGGCGGATCGAAGGACAAAGCGACATATTTTGAGATGGCTTCAAATATGAATTCGCCATGGATGCCTCGAAGCACTTTTCGGTCGCTGGCACTTCTGACTTCAGACTGATTTTTTTTGTTTCGAGAATCTCATTTCTTGCT